>Ga0134121_10000215_pt1 | contig 69372 bp, 66 predicted proteins | sample KB301_FD_96463 | JGI IMG/M metagenome (GOLD analysis project Ga0134121, IMG submission 96463) | Terrestrial soil microbial communities without Nitrogen fertilizer from Kellogg Biological Station, Michigan, USA - KB3-0-1 | ecosystem: Environmental > Terrestrial > Soil > Unclassified ...
CCGAGCAGGCGACCAAGTGGTACGTCGAGCAGGTGCTCGAGGCCGGCTGCGGCTTCGTCAACTGCATCCCCGTCTTCATCGCGCGCGAGGACTACTGGGACGACCGCTTCCAGAAGGCCGGCCTGCCGATCGTCGGCGACGACATCAAGTCGCAGGTCGGCGCGACGATCACGCACCGCGCCCTCGCCCGCCTCTTCTTCGAGCGCGGCGTCAAGCTCGAGCACACCTCGCAGCTCAACGTCGGCGGCAACATGGACTTCTTCAACATGCTCGAGCGCGAGCGGCTGGAGTCGAAGAAGATCTCCAAGACGAACGCCGTCACCTCCGTGGCCGGCGTCGACCTGCCCGCCGACGACGTCCACGTCGGCCCGTCGGACTACGTCCCGTGGCTGACGGACCGCAAGTGGGCGCACATCCGCCTCGAGGGCCGCGCCTTCGGCGACGTGCCGCTGATGTGCGAGATGAAGCTCGAGGTGTGGGACTCGCCGAACTCGGCGGGCATCGTCATCGACGCCGTGCGCTGCTGCAAGCTCGCGCTCAACCACGGCATCGGCGGCCAGCTCGACGGGCCCAGCTCCTACCTGATGAAGTCGCCGCACACGCAGCGCCCGGACGACGAGGCGCGCAAGGCGACCGACGACTTCATCGCGGCGCACGCCAGCCGTCCGGGCACGCAGCCGGTCGGCGCGCCCGCGCCGGCCGAGCAGCCGTCCGAGGCCTAGCCGCGGAGCACGCGACTCGCGGCACGCGTCGGGCTATCCTCCCGCGCGTGCCCGAGCGCCTCGCGATCGCCCAGGTCACGCCCTACCCCTGGGAGACGGGCAACGCCGTCAACCGCGCCGTCGCCAACTGCTCGCGGGAGCTGGCGGCACGCGGCCATCGCGTGCTCGTGATCGCGCCCTCGACGTCGAGCGCGCTCGTGCGCGAGTCGCGCCGCGCGATCCACGCCGCGCGCGAGCGGCCCGAGGCGCTGCTGGAGGCGGGCGGGCAGGATGCGAATGGGTACCGGGTCCTCGGGGTCGGCGAGGTGCTGCCGTTCGCGCCCTCGCGCCGCCGCGCGGTCTCGCTGCCGATCGACGTCGCGCGCACGATCGAGCAGGCGCTGGCGATCGCCCCGCTCGACCTCGTGCACGTGCACGAGCCGTTCGCGCCGAGCGCGTCGAGCGCGGCGCTGCGCCATTCGCGCGCACTCAACGTCGGCACGTTCCACGCCCCGACCGAGCGCGTCGTCTCGACGCAGGTCGCGCGCCGCGTCGTCGAGCTGTTCCTCGGCCGCCTCGACGCGCGCGTCGCGAGCTACGCGGCGACGCGCGACCTGCTGCGGCGCTGGTTCCCGGCCGAGTACCGCGTCGTGCTGCCCGGCGCCGATCCGGTCGTCCGCGAGTCGCACGCAGACGGGCCGCTGGAGATCGCCCTGATCGCCGACGAGGAGCGCCCGGCGCTGCGCACCCTGCTGCGCGCGCTGCGACGGCTCGACCTGGAGCACGGCTGGCACGCCACGATCTGGTCCGCACGCGGAACGCAGCCGAGCGGGCCGCTGCGCCAGGAGCTGCGCGAGCGGATCGCGTTCGCCGGACCCGACGACTGCACGGCGCAGGAGCTGCTCGCGCGCGCCGACGTGACGGTGCACGCCAGCGGCGGGATCGCGCCCGCGCCCGACACGCTCGTGCGCGCCCTCGGGGCGGGCGCGGTGCCCGTCGCCGCGCACGTGCCCGTCTACGCGGAGCTGCTCGGCGACGGCACGCACGGGCTGCTGTTCGAGCCCGGCGACGCGGAGACGCTCGCGGCGCAGCTCGGCCGCCTCGCCGCGGACGCGGCGCTGCGCGCGCGCCTGCACGCCGCCGCCGCGCCGCTGCGCGCGCGCCTCAGCTGGCGCCGCGCGACCGACGAGCTGGAGGAGGTCTACGGCGAGCTCGTCGCGCGCCGCCACGACGGCCGCGGCGACAGGGCGCTGCGCGCACGCGTCGCGCGGCGGCGCCTGATCGACGTCGACCTGCACATGCACACCGACCACTCGCACGACTGCGTGACGCCGGTCGAGTCGCTGCTCGCGACCGCGAAGGCACGCGGGCTCGGCGCGATCGCCGTCACCGACCACAACGAGATCTCCGGCGCGCTCGAGGCGCGCGCGAAGGCGAGCGGGATCAAGGTGATCGTCGGCGAGGAGGTCAAGACCGCCGACCAGGGGGAGGTGATCGGGCTCTTCATCGAGGAGCTGATCCCGCGCGGGCTGACGCTGGAGGCGACGATCGCCGAGATCAAACGCCAGGGCGGCGTCGTCTACGTGCCGCACCCGTTCGACCGCATGCACGCGGTGCCCGACTACCAGCACCTGATCGGCGTGCTCGACGACGTCGACGCGATCGAGGTCTTCAACCCGCGCGTCGCGATCCAGGAGTTCAACGAGGAGGCGGCGCGCTTCGCCGCCAAGTACCGCATCCCGGCCGGCGCCGGCTCCGACGCGCACGTCACGCAGGGGCTCGGCTCGGTGCGGATCCGCATGCCCGACTTCGACGGGCCGGCCGAGTTCATGGAGGCGCTGCGCGAGGCGGACATCGTCCGCACGCCGGCGAGCCTGCTCTACGTGCAGGCGCTGAAGTTCCTGCAGACGAAGGCGACGCCCGCGACGGCGCGCAAGGCCGCCCGCGAACGGCGCGTGCGCCGCGCGGCGCGCAAGTCCTGATGCATGGGCAGGGAGATGCCGGGGGTCCGTCCAATCATCTTCCAAGCATGCCCGCCACCGACGACGAGATCCGCGAGAAGTACCTCGAGCGAGCGATCCGCGAGCTCAACTCGCTGACGCGCGAGCTGCAGGAGTGCCCGCACTGCCCGCGCGGCAACCTGATGCCGGTGCTCGGCTCCGGGCACCCGCAGGCCGACGTCTTCCTGATCAAGCACCATCCGCGCCCCTCCGAGATCGAGGAGGGCGTCGCCTTCTACGGTCGCGCCGGCGGCGCGCTGATGAAGTCGCTCAAGCGCCTCTCGATCGATCCGCTGGCCGTCTACGGGACGCTGTGCGTGAAGTGCCCGCTGCCCGATCCCTCGCTGGCGGATCCGGCGTGCGTGGCGCGGATCGTCGAGGAGCTCGCGATCGTGGCGCCGAAGATCGTCGTCGTGATGGGCGAGGACGCGCTCGCCGTCGTCAACGACCTCGACGTGCCGCTTGCGCGGCCGTTGGAGCCGGATGCCGGCGCGATCCAGACCTTCACCCCGTCGATCGACGGCCTCTACGTGCCGAACATCGACGAAGCGCTCGACGAGGAGGGCGCCAAGCGCACCTTCTGGCGCGCGTTTCAGGCGCTCGGCGCCTGGTACGCGGACCTGCCGCCGTATTAGGAATCGGCGGCTCAGGGCAGCAGCACGAGCTTGCCCAGCTTGCCGCCGGCGGCGAAGCGGTCGTAGGCGGCGGCGACGTCGTCGAGCGGGAACGTCTCGGCGACCGGCACGCGCAAGGCGCCGGCCGCGACGAGCGGCAGCACGTGGCGCTCGAGTGCGCGGGCGGTCGCGGCCTTCTCCTCCAGCGGGCGCGCGCGCAGCGTCGAGGCCATGATCCGGGCGCGCTTGCCCATCAGCGCGAGCAGGTTCAGCTCCGCCTTCGCGCCGGCGCTCACGCCGATCACGACGATCCGCCCGCCGGTCGCGAGCGCGTTCAGGTTCGCGGGCAGGTTGGGCGCGCCGACGAGCTCGAGGATCACGTCGAACGGGCCGTGCTCGGCGAAGCCTTCGGGATCGATCGCCTCCGCTCCGAGCGCTGAGACCTGCGCGCGCAGGTCGGGGTTGCGGACCGTGGCGACGACGCGCGCGCCGGCGCTCGTGCCGAGCTGGATCGCGGCGGTGCCGACGCCGCCGGCGCCGCCGTGCACGAGCAGCCGCTCGCCGGCGCGCAGCTCGGCCTGCGTGAAGAGCGCGTCGTGCGCCGTGGTGAAGACCTCGGGAAAGCCGCCGGCCGCGGGCCAGTCGAGCACCTCGGGGACCGGCATCAGGATCCGCTCGTGCACGACCGCCAGCTCCGCCTGCCCGCCACCGCCGACGATCGCCATCACACGCTCGCCCTCGGCGAAGCGCTCGGCGCCCACCCCGCAGCCGACGACCTCGCCGGCCAGCTCGAGCCCGGGGATGTCCACGGGCGAGCCGGGCGGCGCCGGGTAGAGCCCGCGGCGCTGCATCATGTCGGCGCCGTTGAGGCCGGCGCCGCGCACGCGCACGAGCACCTCGCCGGCGCCCGGCGTCGGATCCGGATGCTGCTCGACGAGCAGCTCGCCGTCGCGGATGGTGGCAGCGCGCATCGCGGCGGAGTCTAGAGGCGCCGGGCGCCCTAGCATCCGGTCGGTGGCGAACCACGAACCCGACGACCGGCGCATCTCACGACGGTCGCTGCTGCGGCTCCAGCTCGCGCGCTGGGCGGACCCGGTCACCGGCGCCGTCCACGCCGGTCTGCCCCTGCGTGCTCCGGCGCCGGTCGTCGCGGCGCTCGTCGAGCTCGCGGAGGTCGAAGCGGGAATGCAGGTGCTCGACCTCGGCACCGGCGACGTCGCACGGACCGCGGTGCGCGGCGCCGACGTGACCGCATCCGACGCCGACGCGCGCGACCTGCCCTACGTCGACGGCGCGTTCGACGTCGTCCTCAGCGCCTGCCGAACGGCGCCCGCGGCGGGCGCGGCACGCGAGCTGGTGCGCGTCACGTGTCCTGGCGGCGTCGTGGCGCTCGCACTGCGCGACAGCGAGGAGACGGTGCGGGGGCGGCTCGGCGGCCTGCTGGACGAGCTGGAGACGCGCGCGAGCGAGGCGGGCTGGCTGCTCGTGCGTGGCCGGCGCGCGATCCCGCAGGCGTGAGCGGCGGTCAGCCCCACTTCATCGTGCGTGCGATCGCCGCGTCCAGCACGCGATCGGGCACGAGGCTGGCGAGGATGCCGCGCGACTTCGCCTCGCGGCCGACGAGATAGCGCGTGCGCGGCTTGCGCGCCGTGAGCGCGTGCTCGACGTCCTTGGCGACGGCGTCAGGGGGCAGGCCGTCGCGCGCGCCCGCGACCGAGGCCTCGCGCACGAAGGCGATCAGCTTGCCGTACGCCTGCTGCGCCTCGGCCGGCATCGTGGCGTTCAGCTCGTCGCCGGAGGCGATCCCCTTGTCCCAGATCGGGGTGGCGATCGTGCCGGGCTCCATCACCGCGACGCGGATCCCCCAGGGGCGCAGCTCGCGCCGCAGCACGTCGGAGAAGCCCTCCAGCGCGAACTTCGACGCCGCGTAGGCGCCGAGCAGCGGGACGGCGACGCGCCCGCCGATCGAGCTGACGTTGACGATCCGCCCGCGTGCTGTCCGCAGCAGCGGGATGAAGGCCTGTGTGACGGCGACCTGGCCGATCAGGTTGACCTCGATCTGTCGGCGGAAGTCGTCGAGCGGCTGGTACTCGAGCGGGGCGGGGACGGCGATCCCGGCGTTGTTGACGAGCCCGGCGAGACCGCGTGCGCCGACGGCCTCGCCCACGTCGCGCACGGCGCTCGCGATCGCGGCCTGATCGGTGACGTCGAGGATCACCGGCGTCACTCCCGGAATGGCGCCGCGCAGGCGCTCGCCGTCCTGCGGCTTGCGCACGCCGGCGAAGACCTGGAAGCCGGCGTTGGTGAGGCGGCGCGCGCACGCCTCGCCGATCCCGCTCGACGCGCCGGTCACGAGGACCGCTCCGCTGGATCTGCCGCTCATCGGCGGGATTGTCGCATGCATTCACCGGCGCAGCCTGAGGCCATGCGCGGTAGCCGCCGTCGCGCCGCCAGCCACTCGCCCCTCGACGGTCCGCGGGAAGTAGAACTCCCAGCTGAGCGCGAAGTCAATTGCCGTCGTCAGGGCCACGACCCCAAGGCCGGCATCGAGCGGCCAGGCCTGATCGGGAAGAGAGCGATGAACCGAGAGCAGGATCACGAGGGCGATCAACGCTCCAATGTCGTTCAGGAGCCACAACCATCCCGAGGACACGGCATCGCTGTCCCGCCGTAAGTAGACCGCCCATAAGACGTCGAGGGCCAGCAGCGCGACGAAGACGTCGAGGAACGCAGCGGAGTCGCCAATGTAGAAGCTGGCGACCGAGAACATCAGGCTCTGGCCGAACACGACGAAGAAGTCGATGCCGAGTCCGCCCCGAGGCTCGACGTGACGCCCTGATGCCGCATGCGCATAGCTCTCGTCGCCGTATGTCACATCGATATGGCGGACGTTGCCGTGGTAGAAGCGGACGATGTTCGCAATCAGCACGGTGGCGAACGCGATCTCCACCAGACTAAGTTCACTGATTGGGATGACGCGAGAGTAATGGCCTCCGGTGATGAGGACGAGCAAGGTGTTCGTCAACGCCAGACCGGTGACGATGGTGACCACGGTCTTGATCGACGCCAATGAAGATGCGACAGCGGGGCTCAGCTCGCGACGCTGCACCTGCCTCCTTCTCGGCTCTCGATGCCATGGGATGCGCCTCGGCACACGCAGCGTAGCAGCCGAGCGAATTAGCTCCAGATCATGGTGTGTCGTGGGTCGAGCGAGCTCGGCCGCCGGTCATGAGCGCGACAGGGATCCCGAGTCCGGCAGACCGTCGCAGCGTCGCGATCCGCCGGCCGGGCTGCACCGCCGGCCGCGCCGGGCTGACGTGCTCGCCGAGCGCCGCGACCGTCGCGTCGATGTCCGCGACGCGAAGGGCGAGCCCCCAGAAGAACGCGGGCCGATCGGGACCGCCGCCCGCGGCGATCGCCTCCTGCGGCTCCTGCACGACCTCCAGGATCACCGGCCCGAGGCGGAAGAACGCCTGCCGCGGCGCCCCGGCCGGCGTCGGCTGCTCGCGGATGCGGCGCAGGTCGAGCCCGGCGGCCTGAAGCGCCGCGACCGTGCGGTCGAGATCCGGCGTGATCGCGACAACGTGGTCGAGCGTCGTGACGCCGTTCGGGTGCGACGGCGCATCCGACGGCTCGCCCGCATCCGAGCGCGTCGTCGGCAGCCCGTCCAGCTCCACGCGCTCGATGCCACGCAACGACCAGCTCACGAGCCCCCGGCCCACCTCCCGCCCGACCAGGCGGATCCGCACGCCGCCGACGACGCACGCATCGCCCTCGACCACGAACCCCAGCGTCGCCCAGGTCGCCGGCTCGTCCGCGATCGCGAGCTCGTCGAGCTCCGCGGACATGGGGCGCTACCCCCGCTCCAGCAACGCCACGCACTCTATGTGCGGCGTCTGCGGGAACATGTCGACGGGGCGGACGCGGCGCAGGACGTAGCCGGCTTCGATCAGCTGGGCGGCGTTGGGCGCGAGCGTCGTGGGGTTGCAGGAGACGTAGACGATCCGCTTCGGGGCGGCCTCGATGATGCGGCGCACGACCTTCTGCGAGAGGCCGGCGCGCGGCGGGTCGACGAGCACGACGTCGGGGCGCGAGGCCTTTTCGACGAGCTCGCGCAGCGCGAGCCGCACGTCGCCGGCGAAGAAGCGGGCGTTGTGGACGGCGTTGAGCTTCGCGTTCGCGATCGCGTCGGCGATCGCCGGCTCGACGATCTCCAGGCCCCACAGCTCCGCCGCCCGCGGCGCGAGCGTGAGGCCGATCGTGCCGATGCCGCAGAAGAGGTCGTAGACGCGCTCGTAGCCCGTCAGCGCGGCGTAGTCGCCCGCGAGCGCATAGAGCCGCTCGGCCATTTCGGTGTTCGTCTGGAAGAAGGCGTGCGGCGAGATGCGGAACGTCAGTCCGGCCAGCTCCTCCTCGAGGTAGTCGCTGCCGGCGATCAGCTCCGTCTCGCCCTCGGTCGTCGTCTCGCCGAGCCCTTCGTAGCGCGTCCACAACAGCCCGTCGCAGTCGATCGCCTGCGCGAACGACTCGCGGTCCAGCTCGCCCGGCATCGTCACCAGACGCACCTGGATCTGGTTGGTGCGGCGGCCCTCGCGCACGACGCAGTTGCGCAGGAAGCCCTCGCGCGTGCGGCGGTCATATGCGGTGAGGCCCTGCGCGCGGCACCAGGCGAGCACCTGCTCGCGCACGCCGTTGCAGCGCTCGGAGGCTATGAGGCAGTCCTCGATCGGCTCGATCCGTTCCCAGTGGCCGGGCGCGTGGAAGCCGAAGACCAGCTCGCCGTCGAGGTCGGCGCCGAAGGAGAACTCGAGTCTGTTGCGGTAGCGCCACTGCTCGACCGCCGGGACGATCTGCTCGAGCTCGTAGCCGTCGAGGCCGCCTATGCGCCGCAGCGCCTCGTCGACCTGCTGCTGCTTGATCTCCAGCTGGCGCTCGTAGGGGAGCACCTGCCACGGCACGCCCGGATGGGACGCCCGCGCCGGAATGCGATCGGGCCCCGGCGCGAGGATCTCGACCGCTATCCCTTCCGCGTAGTCGCGCTTGGGCCGCGTGATCCGCACGCGCACGCGGTCGCCCGGGATCCCGCCGTGGACGAAGACGACGTAGCCGTCCTCGCGTCGCGCCACGCCGTTGCCGCCGAACGCGAGCGCGTCGACGGTCAACTCCAGCTCGGCGCCCCGCTCCGGGCGCTTGGCGCGCGTGGTCGTGCTCATCGCGCGCCCAGCATCGCAGACGCGGGGCGCGCGACTCTCAGCCGAGCGCCTTGTCGATCGCCGCGAGCACCGACTTGCGGTTCGCGTGGCGGGTCTCGTACGCGCGGACCTTGCGCAGGTCGGCGGTGCTCATGCCGCCGAGGCGGCTGGTGATCTTCGCGGCGGAGAGGTCGTCGTAGCCGATGATCGGGAACTCCGGGCCGACGCCGACGGCGCGGCGGGCGCGGTCGGCGCCGCGCATCAGCCGGTCGACCGAGTCGGCGCGACGGGCGGCGCGGGCCGCCTTGTCTTCGAGCTTGCGCGAGAGCGCGGCGAGCTGGTCGAGCCCCTTGCCGAGCAGCTCGTCGAGGTTGCCGAGCACGTCGTCGGTCTGCTCGCGGCCGCGACGGACGAGCTCGCCGACGAGGTCGTTCGCGTCGCCGCGCGTCATCCGGCCGCGCTCGACGGCCTCGTCCATCGCGTCCTGGATCCGCTCGCCCGCGAGCATCACGAGGTTGAGCGGTTCGATGACGCGATCGGCGAGCTGCTCGCGCAGCGCGCCGACGAGGTCGCCGGCCGCCCGTGGCTTCGCAGCAGGCTTGGGCTTCGCCGCCACGGCGGCGGTCTTCGGCTTCGCCGCGGTCGCGGCCGGCTTCGGCTTGGCGGCCGGCTTGCGTGCGGCGGGCTTCTTCGCGGCGGCGGTCGCGGTCGGCTTGGCCGCTGCGGATGCCGCGGTGCGCGAGCGGGTCGCGCGGGCGGCCGGCTTCGCCGCGCTTGCGGCGGGCTTCCTCGCGGCGGCCGCCTTCGGCTTGGCGGCGGTGGCGGCCTTCGGCTTGGCGGCCGTCGCCTTGGCCGCGGTCGCCTTCGCGGCAGCGGGCTTGGCGGCGGTGCGAGCTGCCGGCTTCCTCGCGGCCGCAGCCTTGGGCTTCGCGGCCCCGGCGGCCGCCGGGCGCCGCTTCGCGGCGGCGGACGTGGCGCTGGTCTTCGGCTGCGGCATCGATGCTCCTCGGGCTGGACGGACCGGTCCGCGCGAGGCTACCGCAGCAGCAGCTCGAGCAGCGCCTTCTGCGCGTGGCGGCGGTTCTCGGCCTGGTCCCAGATGCGCTGGCGCGAGCCGTAGAGCACCTCGGCGGTGATCTCCTCGCCGGGATGCGCGGGGAGGTCGTGGAGTGCGATCGCCTCGGGCGCGGCGCGATCGAGCAGCGCGTCGTCGATGCGATATGCGGCGAGCGCGGCGCGGCGAGCGTCCGCCGTCTCCTCGTCGCCCATGCTGACCCATACGTCCGTGTACACGGCGTGGGCGCCGGCGACCGCCTCCGCGGGATCGTCGAACAGCTCGACCCCGGCGACCGGTTCGAGCTCGTAGCCGGCGGGCGAGGCGACGCGCACCTCGACGCCCGCGAGGTCGCCGACGATCGCGAGCGAGCGAGCGACGTTGTTGCCGTCGCCGACATAGGCGAGCACGAGCCCCTCGAGGCGGCCGAACGTCTCCTGCAGCGTCATCAGGTCCGCGAGCGCCTGGCAGGGGTGATGGCCCGCGGTGAGCATGTTCACGACGGGCACGCTCGCATGCTCGGCGAGCTCCTCGACGAGCGCGTCCGGCCCCGTGCGGATGCCGATCGCCGCGACGTGGCGCGAGAGCACGAGCGCGGTGTCGCGCACGGCCTCGCCGCGGCTGAGCTGCATCTCGTCGGGGCGCAGCACGATCGGATGGCCGCCGAGCTCGAAGACGCCGGCCTCGAACGAGAGCCGCGTGCGCGTCGAGGGCTTCTCGAAGATGAGCGCCATGCTGCGTCCGGCGAGCGCGCGCGAGGCGAGCGGATCCCCCTTCAGCTCGATCGCGCGCTCGATCACCGCGACGAGCTCGTCGCGGCTCAGCTCGGCTCCGGTGAGGAAGTGGCGCGGCAAGTCGGGAAGCATACGTCCGGCATGCCGCTGCGCGTCCTCAGCTGGAACCTCTTCCACGGCCGCGCCGTGCCGCCGCGCGACGAGGAGCTGCTCGGCGCGTTCGCGGCGCGGCTCGCGGACTGGGAGTGGGACGTTGCCCTGCTGCAGGAGGTGCCGCCGTGGTGGCCCGGCGCGCTCGCCGCCGCAGCCGGCGCCGCAGAGGGTCATGCGCTCACCTCGCGCAACCAGCTGCTGCCGCTGCGCCGCGCGCTCGCGCAACGCCGTCCCGAGCTGATGAAGTCCGGCGGCGGCGGCGCAAACGCGATCCTCGTCCGCGGTGAGATCACCGCGCACGCGCGGCGGCGCCTGTGCGTGTGGCCGGAGCGGCGCGTCGTGCACGCGGTGCGCGACGGCGCGGGCCGTTGGTTCGCGAACCTCCACGCGACCGTCCACCACGACGCGCATGCCCGTCGCGACATCGCGCTGGCGCGGGCGACGGCGCTGCGCTGGGCGGCGGACGCCCCGCTCGTGCTCGGCGGCGACCTCAACCTGCGCGACCCCGACGTGCCCGGGCTCGCGCACGTGGGCGCCGGCGGCGTCGACCACGTCTACGCGCACGGGCTCGCCGCAGTCGCACCGGCCGAGCTGCTCGACCGCGGCACGCTCTCCGATCACGCGCCCGTGCGCGTCACACTCGCCTGACGCGCGCGCCGCTACGCGCCGCCGCGCACTCGCACCCCGAAGCCGCGCAGCATCAGCAGCGCCTTCTCGCCGACGCCGCCGCGCGTCGGCAGCACGCCGAGCTGAACGGCGGCGTCGTAGAGGTCGAAGAAGACGCGCACCCGCAGCAGCCGCGTGCCGCGCAGCTCGCAGTAGGCGACGCCGTGCGCGACGACGAAGCGACTCGACGCCGGCAGCCCCTCGAGCGCGCCGCGGTGCGTCCCCGCGATCTTGCACGGCGCTACGAGGAAGCGACCGTCGGTGAGGCGCTCGCCGGCGCGCTCGACGCGCACGTCGGGGAAGCCCTGCCACAGCCGCTCTGCGTGTGCGGCAAGCTCCTCGGGGCCGAGCAGCGGCACTGCGGTGAGCGGGTCCTCGTACTGCACGCGCGAGTCGCACAGCGGCACGAAGGCGTCAGCGTCGCGCCCGCTCCAGGCCGCCTCCCAGGCGTCGGCGAGCCCGTCGGCGCCGCGCCGCACGGGCGTCGCGTCAGCCATCCGCCGGGCTGGACAGCGGCGCGCCGAAGTCCGGCAGGCCGGCGTCCGGCGTCGAGGCCTCGGCGTAGAGCCGGCGCGGGATCCGCCCGGCGCCGCGGGCGAGCCGGCCGGCCTCGACCGCCCTGCGGATCGCGCGCGCCATCGCGACGGGGTCGTGCGCACGCGAGACCGCGCTCGCCGCCATCACGGCGTCGCAGCCGAGCTCCATCGCCAGCGCCGCATCGGAGGCGGTGCCGACGCCGGCGTCGAGGATCACCGGCAGCTCGGTGCGCTCGCGGATGATCGCGATGTTGTACGGGTTGCGGATCCCCATCCCCGAGCCGATCGGCGAGCCGAGCGGCATCACGGCCGCGCAGCCGACGTCCTCCAGGCGGCGCGCCAAGACGGGGTCGTCGGTCGTGTACGGCAGCACGACGAAGCCGTCGTCGACGAGCGCCTCGGCCGCCTGCAGCAGCTCGGGCGCGTCGGGCAGCAGCGTGCGGTCGTCGCCGATCACCTCGAGCTTGATCCAGTTCGTCTCGAACGCCTCGCGCGCGAGCTGGGCGGTCACGATCGCGTCGCGGGCGGTGAAGCAGCCGGCGGTGTTCGGCAGCACGTCGACGCCCGCCTCGGCGAGCACGTCCATGATCGAGCCACGCTGGGTGGGATCGACCCGTCGCAGCGCGATCGTGACGAGCTCGCTGCCGCTCGCGCGCAGCGCGGCGCCCATCTCCTCCAGCGAGCGGAAGCCGCCGGTGCCGAGCAGCAGGCGCGAGCCGAGCGTGCGGCCGGCGATGACGAGCGAATCGCTCATGCCGCTCATCATCCCCCCTGGATCGCGGTGAGGATCTCGACCTGCGCACCGGACGTGAGCTGCGTCGCCGCCCACGCGCCGCGCGGGACGACCTCGCGGTCGACCGCGACCGCGACGCCGCGCGCGTCGGGGGCGACGCCGAGCGAGGCGACCGCCGCGGCGACGGTCGCGCCGTCGGGCAGTTCGCAGTCGGCGCCGTTGAGCCGCACGATCACGACACGACCGCCGCATGAGCCGCCGTCGCAAAGCGCCCCGGCGCGAACGGCGCCGCGAGCGCGGCCGGCTGCTCGCCGCTCAGCGACGCCGCGAGCAGCTCGGCCGTGATCGGCGCGAGCAGGATCCCGTGGCGGAAGTGACCGGCGGCCCAGTGCAGACCCGCGAGCGCGCCGGCACCCAGCACCGGCGCGTTGTCGGGCGTGGCGGGACGCAGGCCGGCGGCGAGCTCCTCGATCGCCAGCTCGCTCACGCCCGGCACGAGCTCGATCGCGTCGCGCAGCAGCTCGAAGATCCCGCCTGCGGTCGCGCTCGTGTCGAAGCCCTGCTCCTCCATCGTCGCGCCGAGCACGTAGCGGCCGTCGCCGCGCGGGACGAGGTAGCCCGGCTGCATCCGCAGCACGCGCCGCAGCAGGCCGGGACCCGCGGGATCGCGCAGCCGCAGGATCTGCCCCTTGACGGGCCGCAGGGGGACGCGCGCATGCGCAGGGAGGCCGTCGAGCGCACCGGCCCATGCCCCGGCGGCGATCACGACCTGCTCGGCGTCGATCCGCTCGCCACCGGCCAGCTCGACGCCCTCGACGCGCGCGCCGTCGGCCGCGAGCGCGATGCCGGCGACGTCGGCGTGCTCGCGCAGGACGCCGCCGGCGCGTTCGACCGCGCTCGCGAGCGCGCCCGCGAGCGCCCGCGGGTCCACCGCGTGGTCGTCGGAGATCGCGAGCGCCAACCGCAGCGTCGGGGCGAGCGCCGGCTCGCGCCGACGCGCCTCGCTCGCGCGCAGGCGTTCGACGGGCAGCCCGAGCGCCTCGCGCTCGGCCAGCTCGCGCTCGAGCGCCTCCGCCTCGTCGCGGTCGCGCGCGACGAGCAGCGTGCCGCACGCGTGGTAGCCGGGATCGCGCCCGGAGGCGGCAGCAAGATCCTCGACGAACGCGGGATAGCGGTCGGCGCTCGCGCGGCTCAGCTCGAGCAGCGCACGCTCGCCGGTGCGCGCCTCGCTGATCGGCGCGAGCATGCCGGCGGCGACGTGCGTCGCGCCACACGCGAGCGCGCCGCGCTCGAGCACGACCGTCCGCAGTCCGCGCTGCTGCGCGCGCCAGGCGACGGCGAGCCCGATCACGCCGCCGCCGATCACGGCCACGTCGAACGACTGCTGCTGGTCCTGGTGGGGCACGAGCCTCCTTCCCTGCGCCGGCATGACCCGGATCAGGTTCTGACGGTCGGCGGCCGGTCTGCCGCCCTCTCAGCCCGGTTGAGGGCTCCCGTGGGATCGATGGTAGCGACAGGCGGCGCAGTGGCATGAGCACGTGATTACGATCCGGAAGATGGAGTCCCCGGCGGGAATCCTCCAGCACCAGCCGCCCGCAGCTCCGCCGGGCTGGATTACCGTGGCGTTCCGGACGCTCGCGGCGGTGATCGTGGCGAGCATCGTGTTCAGCCTCGTCGGGGTGCTCGTATACGAGGCGAATGTGCTGCCGAACGGAGCGGCCAGCGGAGAGCTGCTCGGCTGGCCCTGGCCTGCGGAGGACGCGTGGTCGTTTGCGGCCGACCTCGGTCAGGCGCTGATCTTCGGCTTCGTGCTTGCCTGGTTCCTGCGCTTCTACATGCGCAACACGGATGGTTCCGATCTGCGGCTGTGGCCGGTCGTCGTGGCCGTTGTGATCAGCGCTCCCGCCACACGGGGCCTGGAGTGGCTCGCAGGCTTCGCGCTCATCGTCGTCGTGGCGAGAGCGGTCGCATGGCAGCCGTGCGCCACGCCTGCGCGGCGCCCAAGCCGGCCGGCGAAGATCGCCCTCGCGCTCGGCGCGGCGTTGCTGGTGCTCACGTCGTTCAGCTATCAGCCGCTGCACCCGCTGCTCGCGACGTTCTCGGACCGCGACAATCCGCTCATGGACACCAGCCTCGGCGTTGTGGACTCGAACCGCATGCTGGGATTCGTGTTGAGGAACGAGGGGATGGGAGCGACGACGGTACGCTCCGTGCGAGTCGTCGGCTGGGAGACGAGTCTGGTCGATGTCGTCGGCCGACACTCGCAGACGGTCGTCGGCACGGTGCTGGACCGTGGCGAGGAGTTGACGGGCAGCTTCGTGGTGGGGCGGACGACCTGTCGCACCGCCGCCGCACGCGATCATTTCCCGACTGCTTACGTCGATGCACTCGAGGTGCGCGTCCAGACGCTCGGCATAGAGCGCACACAGCGGTTCGACATCGAGCCGAACGCAGCCCTGAACTGCCACTGAGCTACAGGCTGCCAAGATGCAGACCATGGCTGCCGTCGGCGATCAACGACGTGCGCGGCTGCGCGAGGCGCGGCTGTACCTCGTGTGCGGGGCGGCCGGCGACGGCCGTGACCTCGCGGGCTTCCTCGACGCGGCGCTGCGCGGCGGCGTGGACATGATCCAGCTGCGTGAGAAGGACGGCGACGAGGCGGCGGTCCTCGCCGCGGCGCCGATCTTCCGTGCGGCGGCGGACGCGTACGGCGCGTTGTTCGTGCTCAACGACCGCCCGGACCTCGTCGCCGCGGCCGGCGCGGACGGCGTGCACGTCGGGCAGGACGACCTGCCGGTCCACGAGACGCGCGCGCTCGTGGGAGCCGACGTGCTGATCGGCCGCTCGACGCACACGCCCGCGCAGCTCGACGCGGCGGCCGCCGACGCGGACGTCGACTATTTCGCCGCCGGCCCCGTCCATGCGACGCCGACGAAGCCCGGACGCCCCGCGGTCGGGCTGGAGCTGATCCGCCATGCGGCGAACGTGCCGCGGACGGCGCCGTGGTTCGCGATCGGCGGCATCGATACGACGACGATCGGATCCGTCGCCGAGGCCGGGGCGACGCGCGTCGTGGTCGTGCGTGCGCTCACCGAGGCGAGCGATCCCGAGACGAGCGCCCGCGAGCTGCGCGGCGCGCTGGAGGCCCCCGTTGGCGCAACGTAGCCGCAAGCGCGGGCAGCGCGCGGCGCCCCCACCGCAGCCGCCGGGCTCCAAGCCGCCGAGCCGCACCGAGCTGCGCAACGCCGAGGCGCGTGCGCAGTTGCAGCCGCTTGCGCCCGGCGAGCGGCCGGGCCCCGTCACCGTCGCTGCGATCGCAGCGGCGGTGCTCGGCGTGCTGAACGTGACGCTCTACCTCGCCGGCGTGCGCGTGCGACACACGACGTTCGCCGGGACGGTCCTGCTCGGCGTCGTGCTGCTGATGGCGGCGGTCGGCATGTGGCGCGTGCGCTACTGGGCGGTGCTCGGCTTCCAGACGCTGCTCGCCGTCACGTGCGTGATCGCGTCGCTGTCGCTGTTCCTCGCCTCCAACGTCACGGGGGCGGTGCGCGCGGTCCTCGTGATCGGCTCGAGCGGAACCCTGTTCTGGAAGCTCGTCGGCGCGATGGCGCGGATCCAGATGCCCGAGCGGAGGGCGCCGCAGTGAGTGAGTGGGCGCACTGCCACGTCGACCGCGTCCGCTTCGCCGACCTCGACGCGATGCGGCACCTCAACAACGCCGCGTTCCTGACGTTCTTCGAGTCCGCGCGCGTGGAGTACATCTCGCGGCTGCTCGGCGACGACCCGACGACGCGCGGCCAGTTCGGGGTGATCTTCGCCGAGTGCAAGATCCGCTATCGCGCGCCGGCGTTCCTCGACGAGGAGATCCGCACGTGCGTGCGCCCGGCGGAGATCGCCCGCTCGAGCGTCAAGCTCGAGTTCGCGATGCACTCGACCGCGGACGAGCGGCTGCTCGCCGACGGCTACGGCACGATCGTCGGCTACGACTACGGTGCCGGCCGCGCCACGCCGCTCCCCGAGCCGTTCAAAGCAGCGCTCGGCGCGCACCTCGTCAGCTGAACGCGTCCGACCACAGAAGCGCACCGCGCCGCGGCGCGGACGTCGCATAGACTCGCGCCACCATGCCCGAATCCGCATATGACTGCATCGTGATCGGCTCCGGTCCCGGGGGCTATGTGGCGGCGATTCGCGCCGCACAGCTCGGGATGCGGACCGCTGTCGTCGAGAAGGACCTGATCGGCGGCCGGTGCCTCAATTACGCCTGCATCCCGGCGAAGGTCGTCCTGCGCTCCGCCGACATCCTGAGCGAGATCGAAGAGGCCGGAGACTTCGGCATCGCGGTCACCGGCCACTCGGTCGACTATCCGAAGGTCCAGGAGCGCCGCGCGAAGGTCACGAAGACGATGAGCGGCGGCGTCGCCGGGCTCTTCAAGAAGAACGAGATCGACCTGATCGAGGGTGCCGGCGCGCTCGCGGCCGGCGGCGTGCGCGTCGACTCCACCGACTACGCGGCCAAGGCCGTCGTCCTCGCGACCGGCTCGGTCAAGAAGCCGATCCCCGGCACGACCTTCGGCGGACGTGTGATCGGCACCGAGGAGGCGTGGGCGCTGCCCGAGCTGCCCAAGCGCCTTGCGGTTGTCGGCGCAGGCGCCTCCGGCGCGGAGATCGCCTCCGCGTACGCGCGCCTCGGCGTCGAGGTGCTGCTGTTCGAGGCGCTCGACCGCGTGCTCCCGACCGAGGACGCCGACATCTCGAAGCTCGCCGAGCGCGGCCTCAAGAAGCAGGGCATGCAGATCTTCACGAAGACGCTCGTCGAGAACGTCAACGCCGGCGAGAGCAGCGTCACGTTCACCTACGGCGGCGAGCAGGGCGAGGCCGACTGGCTCGTGATCGCAGCCGGCCGCGGACCGGACGTCGAGGGCCTCGGCCTCGAAGAGGCGGGCGTGAAGCTGACCGACAACGGGCTGATCGAGGTCGACGGCGCGCAGCGCACCTCGGTGCAGGGCGTGTGGGCGATCGGCGACCTCGTGCGCGGCCCCGCGCTCGCGCACAAGGCATCCGACGAGGGCATCATCGCCGTCGAGGACGCGGCCGGCCAGCCGACGCATCCGCTCACGTACATCGACATCCCGCGTGCGACGTTCTGCACGCCGAACGTCGCGAGCTTCGGGCTCACCGAGCAGCAGGCACGCGACGCCGGCCACGACGTCGTCGTCGGCAAGGTCGGCTACGGCGCCGTCGGCGCCGGCACCGTCTACGGCGACCGCACCGGGCTCGTGAAGATCGTCGGCGAGCGGAAGTACGGCGAGCTGCTCGGCGGCCACGTGATCGGCGCGAAGGCGACGGAGCTGATCCAGGAGCTCGTCAACGCCCGCTCGCTCGAGGGCGGCTACCCCGAGGTCGCGCGCATCGTCCACGGCCACCCGACGCTCGCGGAGGCCGTGATGGAGGCCGCGCGCGCTGCCGACGGCTGGCTGATCCACGGGTAGGGTTCACGGGGACCGGCCCGCCCGCCCCGTGCAGCCCAGCTTCTACTACGACCTCGGCTCCCCGGAGTCCTACCTCGCCGCCGAGCGCGTGATGGCGGCGCTGCCGATCGTGCCCGAGTGGACGCCGATCCTCGCCGCCGACCTGCCCGACTATGCGCCCGCCGATCCGGCGATCCGGCGCGCGGCGGTCGAGGCGCGCGCCGCCGAGCTGCACGTGCAGGCGCTGCGCTGGCCGGAGCGCTGGCCGGGCGACACGCGCACCGCGATGATCGCGGCGACGTACGCGAAGCAGATCGGGCGTGCGGTCGCGTTCTCGCTCGCGGCCTTCCGCCAGGCGTTCGCCGGCGGGCGCGCGCTCGACGAGGACACGATCCTGCTGGCCGGGGCGGCGTGCGAGATGCATCCGCGCGCGGTGCTGCAGGCGCTCGGGCGCGCGCCGGTCGCCGCCGCGCTCGACGCGGCGACGGCGCAGGCCGCCGCGGTCGGCGTGCGCGACGTGCCGGCACTGCGCGTCGGCGAGCAGGTCTTCCACGGCGAGGCGGGGATCGACGCGGCGGCTGACGCGCTCGCCGCACTCGCGCCATGAGAGCGGGCCGCGCCTACCGGCTGCTCGTCACGCGCTCGGGCCGAGCACCGGCGTGGCTGGCGAGCCCGGAGCGGATCGACCACGTCGAGGTCGTCGAGATCGACGGCGGCGAGGTCGTGCTGTTCTGGGATCTGCCGGCGGCGAAGGCGTGCCGGCTCGCGCGCGCCCTGCGCGAGGACCTCGGCCGGCTTGGCGCAGAGGAGTTCCTCGCCGCCTGGCGCGAGGCGCAGACCTGAGCCTGCCGCCGGTCGGCTCGCGATGCTGTGCGGGACCATGACGGCGTCCGGGTCGGAATCGTTGGGTCGGAATCGCTACGGCATCGTGCTGTTGCTGGCGATCGTCGCGGTGGTGTTCCTGATCGTCGCGCCGGCGGGAGCGCTCAGCCGCGCGCTCGGGCTGCTGATCGTGAGCGCGATGCTGCTCGTCGTCGTGGCGACGAGCCGCGGCGACCTCACGCTGCGCAAGACCGCGGTCGCCGCGATCGGGGTGGTCACACTGCTCGTCGCCGTGCTCGCCGCGCTGAGCGACGTGCCGTCGTGGGTGTCCTCCGCGGTCGCGATCGTCGTCGTGGGCGTCACGCTCGGGCAGCTCGTGCGCGGGCTGATGCGCATGCTGCGCACCCAAGGGGTGACGGTGCAGGCCGTCGCGGGCGCGCTCGCGGTCTACCTGCTGCTCGGCATCATGTTCGCGTTCGCGGTCGGGTTCGCAGCGCGCGTGGGATCCGGCGATTACTTCGCGCAGGGGATCGACGGGACCGAGAGCCAGCACGTCTACTTCAGCTTCACGTCGATGACGACGACCGGGTACGGCGACCTCACGCCGGCGACGCGCGCGGGCCGCGCGATCGCCGTGCTCGAGATGCTGATCGGACAGATCTACCTCGTCACGATCATCTCGCTGCTCGTCGGCAACCTGCGCCGCCGCGACGAGCCGGGCCCGGCGGCCTGACGCTCACGTCGGGGCGCTAGCGTGCAGGCCCGTGCTGCGCGCCTGGCTCGACCGGCTCGTCGCGATCCAGTTCGTCGATCGCTCCGTCGCGCTGGGCTCGCTCGCATTCACGGCGATCGTGCCGCTGCTCGTGATCTCGGCCGCGTTCCTGCCCGGCACCGACGGGCTCGCGAGCGCGCTGATCGACCGCTTCCACCTCAGCGGCTCCTCGGCCGCGCTCGTGCGCAGCGTGTTCGCGCAGCCCGACGACGTGCGTCAGTCGGTCTCGTGGCTGAGCGTGCTGTTGCTGGTCGTCTCCTCGCTCAGCTTCACGCGCGCGCTCCAGCGCGTCTACGAGCTCGCGTGGGAGCTGCCGGTGCGCGGCCTGCGCGGCACGCGCGCCGGGTTGACCTGGCTCGGCGGGGTCGTGCTGTGGTCGACCGTGTTCGCGGCCGTGCGTCAGTGGCTGGTCGACCTCGGCGGCCCGTTCGACGCGCTCGTCGTGCTGCTCGGCGGCAACGTGGCGCTGTGGCTGTGGTCGCCCTACGTGCTGCTCGCGCAGCGGGTCGACTGGCGCCGCCTGCTGCCGACGGCGCTGCTCACGGCCGGCGCGATGACCGCGATCAGCGTCGCGTCCGTCGTCTACATGCCGCAGGCGATCGACAGGTCGGCGGAGGCGTATGGCCCGATCGGCATCGCGATCGCGCTCGTCTCCTGGCTCGTCGGGATCGGCTTCGCGCTCGTCGTGAGCGCGGCCGTGGGGGCGGTGCTGGGCGGAGGCGGGGCGACGACCGAGTCGGCGTAGCCACCTCATCCACGCCCCGCCTGGAAGCGCGCGTTCGGCTCGCCGCCGCCGAAGCGGATGCCGCGGGGGAACGGGAGGCGGGTGTCGACGACGACGCACCAGGCGCGGTCGGAGCCGGCGCCGGGCGCGCAGGTGCGGTAGATGCTGCCGGCGACGATCGCGACCGTGTCTGCGCGCGCGACGCGGCGACGGAACTCCGACGGGGCCTGCGCACCGATCCACGCGACCCCGCGCGCGTGGGCGACGGCGAGCGCGGTGCGGTCGCGCTCGACCGTGGCGTGGTGGTGGAGGCCGGCGCCCGTCAGCGCGACCGCGACGAGCACGACGAGCACGGTGCCGGCGTAGTTGCGCGCGACGAGCCGCGGCAGGTCCGGCCGCAGCCGACGCAGTGCGATCCCCGCGAACGGCGCGAGCGCCGCGACGGCGACGAGGTTGAAGAAGCCGGCGAGCAGCAGGCTCGCGAACAGATCGACCTGCTCGCCCGCGAGCGGGAGCGCGTGCAGCAGCAGCGCGTCGCCGAACGTGAAGAGGACGAGCAGCGGCGCAAGCCATGCGCCCCGCAGGCGCCAGCGCAGCCGGGCGGCCCACACGCGCTCCATCGGATCAGGGTAGGGCGTGGTTCAGTGCGTGTGACGCACGAGCGCCTCCCGGCCGCCGCTGTGCAGCGCGATCGACAGCACCGGCCCGATGCCGCGTGCGTAGTACTTGCGCTCCGTCCCCTTCGGCTCCAGCGGCGTGAAGTCCCGCGTCGTCAGCAGGTCGTCGAAGCGCCCGGCGGGCACGCGCACGCGACCCGAGGTGCTCAGCACCACGGCCCGATCCTCCGCGTCACCCGCGTGGTACTCCTGCCGGTAGCGCATCCCGGCGCGCGGATGGGCGGGCACCGCGATGCCGGGCTGGGCGCCATCGACGCCGGCCTCCCATGAGCCGGCGGTGCTCACGCTGCCGTCGCGGGCGTACTCCGTCGTGTCCTCGCCGAGGTACCAGATGTTGCCGGCACGATCCTGCGCGTACCAGTCGAGCGTGTTCTCGATCGTGCGACCGCCATGGCGGACGACGTCGTGCACGACACGCGCCCTCACCCCGTCCGCCATCCGCTTCGTGCGCCGCGTGACGGTGACGACGACGCGCAGGACCGGCTCGCCGGGATCGGCCTCGCGAAAGACCCAGCGCGCCCCGACCGGCATCGGCCACCACGGATTGTCGATCTTCGTCGTGAAGGCCGCCGGATCGAGCGTGACCGGCTGGGCGCCCTGGGGCAGTCCGGCGGCGTGGGCACCGGCCGGCCCTGCGCCGCTCGCGTTTGCGCCGCAGCCGACGGTGAGGCCGACGACGGCGGCGGCCGCCGCGACGGCGAGGATGGGCTTGGGGTCGAGGGACACGCTGGACCTCCTGGAGTCGTTCACGATGCGACTCGCACGCTAGGCTGCGTGGCTTAGAGGACCCTGAGGCGGCCGGTCGGGCAGTCGCATGCGCACCGTCGTGCACCCGCCGGCCGCGATCGAGGCCTCACCGCCGTGCGCCTCGACGATCGCGCGGACGATTGCGAGCCCGAGCCCGGCGCCCCCGTCGCTGCGTGCCGACGGACCGCGCGCGAAGCGATCGAAGGCCTGCCCGCCGAGCGCCGGATCGAAACCGGTCCCCTCGTCGGTGACGTCGATCTGCACGCCGCCGTCCGACGCGCACGCGGAGAGGCGAATCGTGCCCGCGCCGTGGCGCAGCGCGTTGTCGGCGACGTTGCCGAGCGCCTGGCGCAGCCGCAGCGGATCGCCCCAGACGACGACGTCGGCCGGCGCGTCGACGTCGATCCGGCGTCCCTTCCGTGCAGCGCGATCGGCGAAGCGCTGGCGCGCACCCTCCAGCAGCGTCCGCGCGTCGAGCGGCTCCGGCCGGACGGGCAGCACCCCCTCGGCGCTGCGCGCGAGCAGCAGCAGGTCCTCCGCCAGTTGACCGAGACGGTCGCACTCCTCGACGGCGGCCGTGAGCGCGGCGCTTGTCTCGGCGCCGAACGCGCCGCCACGCAGCGCCCCCTCCAGCTCGGTCTTGAGCACGGCGATCGGCGTGCGCAGCTCATGGCTCGCATCGGCGACGAAGCGTCGCTCGCGCTCGAAGGCGCGGCGCAGCCGTTCGAGCATGTCGTTCAGCGTCGCACCGAGGCGATGGATCTCGTCGCGCGCCGCCGGCAGCGGCAACCGCTCGGGCTCGCCGCTCAACGACAGCTCGGCCGCGCGCCGGCGCATCGCCTCGACCGGCGCGAGCCCCGCCGTCGCCAGTCCGTAGCCGAGCAGCGACGCGATCAGCACCGCGATCGGGCCGCCGACGAGGAACGCGTCGCGCAGCCGCGCCAGCGTGGCGTCGCGGTCGGCGAGCGACTGGCCGACCACGACGACGCGCCTTCCGTCCGGGCCGACCTGCGGCCGCGCGAGCACGCGCGCCGTGCCCTCGATCCCGGACACCGTGCGCTCGAGCTGGATCGGACCGCGCAGCGCCGCTCGCAGCCGCGCCGCGGAGAGCGCCGGTGCGCGCGCCCCGCCGGCGCGCTCCACGATCCGGCCCGTCGGCGCGAGCACCTGCGCGAACGTCTCGTCCCCCTCGATCACCGCCGGTGCGCCCGGCGCGCCGAGCGCCGTGCCGCCACGCCGAACGACCGCCGCTACCGCGGTGGCGCGCACGCGCAGGCCGGTGTCGACCGTCTCGTCGAGGTCGCCGCGCAGCCGCGCGGAGACGAACAGCGCGGTGCCGGCGAGCACGACGACCAGCGCGAGCGCGAAGACGACGGTCAGGCGCGCGCGGATCGGCAGTCGGCTCATCGCCCGCCGTCCCTGCGCAAGCGGTAGCCGAGCCCGCGCACCGTCTCCAGGGAGCGCGTCCCGAAGGGACGGTCGATCTTCTCCCGCAGATAGCGCACGTAGACCTCGACGACGTTCGAGCGCTGCTCGTAGCCGACGTCCCACGCCGCCTCCAGCAGCTGCGACTGGCTGAAGATCTGGCCCGGGTGGCGCATGAACGCCTCCAACAGCGCGTGCTCGCGCGCGGACAGGACGATCTCCACCTCGCCGCGCCGCACCTCGCGCGTGACCGGATCGAGCCGCAGGTCGCCGAGCTCGATCACGGCGGGCCGCTCGACCGGCCCCCGGCGCGCCAGCGCCCGCAGCCGCGCGAGCAGCTCGTTGAGCGAGAAGGGCTTCGTCAGGTAGTCGTCCGCGCCCTCGTCGAGCCCGCGCACCCGATCCTCGACCGCGTCGCGAGCGGTGAGCATGATCACCGGCGCCCAGATGCGCTCGGCGCGCATGCGGCGACACACCTCGAAGCCGTCGAGGCCGGGCAGCAGCACGTCGAGCACGATCGCGTCGAACGGCGTGGTGCGCACAAGCGCGAGCGCGTCCTCGCCGCAGGCGGCGACCTCGACGACCAGGCCCTCGGCGTGCAGGCCACGCCGCAGGGCCGCCGCCATCCGCGGGTCATCCTCGACGACGAGCACGCGCATCACCTGCATCATCGCCCAGAAGCTGAGCGGAGCCTGAGAACGGGCGGGCGCGCAGTACCCTCATCGGACCATGGTCGACCTGCCGGAGCTGCTCGTCGTCCGCCTCGGCCTCGTCGAGTACCGCGCGGCGCTCGCGCTGCAGGAGGCCGTGCGCGCGCGGCGCCAGGCGGAGGAGCTGCCGGACGTGCTGCTGCTGCTGGAGCACCCGCCCGTCTACACGCGGGGGCGCCGCACGCAGGACGGCGATCTGCCGTTCGCGCCGGAGTGGTACGCCGAGCAGGGGATCGACGTCGTGCCGGTCGATCGCGGAGGCCAGCTCACCTATCACGGGCCCGGCCAGCTCGTCGGCTATCCGATCATGCGCATCGACGACGTGATCGCCTACCTGCGCACGTTGGAGGGCGCCCTCGTCGGCGCGCTCGCCGACGAGGGCCTCGCCGCGCGCAACCGCCCGCGGGACGGGATCGAGTACACCGGCGTGTGGGTCGAGGAGCGCAAGGTCGCCTCGATCGGCGTGCACGTGCAGCGCCACGTCACGACGCACGGCTTCGCGGTCAACGTCGACAACGACATGCGCCCGTTCGACTGGGCCGTCGCGTGCGGCCTGCATGGCGTGCGCATGACCTCGCTCGCCGACGAGCGCGGCGAGACGGCGCTGACCCGTCCGCCGGCGAGCGAGCCGCTCGCGCTCGTGCGCGAGCCCTCGGACGCGCTCGCACGCTTCGCCGAGCGCGCGGTCGTGCGCCTCGCGGAGGCGTTCGGGCGCACGCCGGTCGCGGCGGAGCCGGCGACGCTCGGCGTCGCGCTGCCGGCCCGCGCCACGACCGTGGCGTAGGTCGCCCGGGCGCTCTTACCAGCCGTGCCCGTGGTGGTGGCCGTGCCCGCCGTGGGGCTCGTGGCCGTAGTGATGGCCGTGGCCGTCATCGCCGTGGCCGTCGTCGTCGTCGCCGTGCCCGTGCCCGTGTCCGCCATGGCACGCGCTGCCGAGCCACCAGTGGCGCTGGATCTCGGACGCCGAGAGGTTCGTCGCGGTCGGGCCGTAGAAGGCCGCCTCGTCGAGCGCCCCATCCCACTCGAGGTAGGCATGCGTCGCCGGGTCGGCGGGATTCCACAGCCGCCCGCTCGCCCCGAGCAGGAAGCGCCCGCCGGCCGGCGTGCCGTCGGCGGGATCGTCCGGCAGCGCGAGGCTCGACGCGAGCGAGCCGGCGAGCTGGCCGTTGACGTACAGGCGCATCGTGCCGTCGGGGTCGTAGTCGGCGACGAGATACGACCACGCGTGCAGCGGGAGCGGCGGTGCGCTGAGCGTGCTCCACTGGTCGCCGCTCGGGGTGTGCACGAAGCGCGCGAAGACGAGCGCGTCGGCGCGCGCCGCGAGCAGCCAGCCGCCCGCCGGCAGCTCACGCGACGCGATCCGCCGCGAGTTGCCGTCGAGGAAGTCCGGGCGAGCCCAGATCTCGGTGCCGAAGTGCGCGGTGCCGGGCGCGATCGTGCGGGCGCCGTCGCCGGCGACGACATGGCTCTCCCAGAGGTTGTCGACGATCGCACCCGAGAGCCCGACGGCGATGTCGCCCTCGCACAGCGCGCCGGGCAGCAGCGGTGTCACCTGCGTGCCGTAGCTGGCGTCGGCCTCGGCATGTCCCATCTCGTCCGGCGAACCGCCGGGCTGCCCGAGGCGCCAGTAGTAGCTCGGATTGTCGTGGATCACCGCTTCGGCGTAGCGCTGGTCGTGGCGGCCCCTGTGGTGGCAGCCGCCGTCGTGTGCGGTCGCGGCGGAGGCGTCCACCGCCAGCGCCAGCGCCGACGTCATGAGGACGACGCGCGTCAGGTCCTTCCAACGCATACGAGCACCTTCCCATCCGTGGGTCGATCGTCGAGCCGGGTGGCCGATCGGTCGCAGGACTGTGGGGCCGCCGCGTCGCGCGGATGCGCGGCTGCAGCATTTGCAGACGTTCCGTCCGCGTTGGGCGCACCGGGCCGCTCGTGGGCGTCCAGTCCATCAGGTCCAGACCCCGCTAGCCTTGAAGGGGCGATGAGCACCACCGACGACCGCAAGCACGTCACCCGCTCGCGCGCGAATCCCGGCGGCATGGACGTGCTGAAGCTGCTCGGCCCCGAGGTGCGGCCGTTCCGCGAGCGCAAGCCGCCGTGGTTCAAGGTCCCCGCCCCGGGCGGCCCGAAGTACCGCGAGCTGACGGCGATGATCAAGGCGGAGAACCTGCACACCGTCTGCCAGGAGGCCGCCTGCCCGAACGTCGGCGAGTGCTGGGAGCGCGGCACGGCGACGTTCATGATCCTCGGCGACACGTGCACCCGCCGCTGCGGCTTCTGCAACGTGCAGACCGGCAAGCCGACGTGGAACGACCCGCTGGAGCCCGCGCGCGTCGCGCGCTCGGTCGCGCAGATGGGACTGCGCCACGCGGTCATCACGAGCGTCGACCGCGACGACCTGCCCGACTACGGCGCCGGCGCGTTCGTCGGCGTGATCCGCCAGATCCGCCGGCAGGCGCCGCAGTGCAAGGTCGAGGTCCTGACGCCGGACTTCCGCGGCCAGGAGATGCCGCTCGCCAAGGTGATCGCCGAGCGGCCCGACGTCTTCAACCACAACGTCGAGGTCGTGCCGCGGCTCTACCCGGTCGCGCGGCGCGGCAGCGAGTTCCTGCGCTCCTGCCGCGTGCTGCGCAACGCGAAGGCGATGGGCGGCGCGGAGGTCGTGACGAAGTCCGGCCTGATGGTCGGGCTCGGCGAGACGCACGCGGAGATGGTCGCGACGTTCGAGGTGCTGCGCGAGCATGGCGTGCAGGTGCTCACCGTCGGCCAGTACCTGCGCCCGACCGAGCGCCACCTGCCGATCGTCCGCTACTGGCACCCGGACGAGTTCAAGGCGCTGGAGGAGGCCGCCTACGCGCTCGGCTTCGACCACATCGCCGCCGGCCCGCTCGTGCGCAGCTCCTACCACGCCGATCAGCACGTGCCCCAAAGGAGAGGGTCCCGCCCACCCGACGGGCCGCTCGCGGCGGCGTAGCCGCGCATCCGCCATGGACGTCGAGACGGCGATCCGCACGCGGCGGACGCACAAGGCCTACGGTCCCGAGCCGGTCGATCGCGCGACGCTCGACGAGCTGCTCGAGCTCGCGCGCTGGGCGCCGAACCACAACCTGACGAACCCGTGGCGCTTCCGCGTGCTCGGCCCGCGCGCGCTCGCGGCTCTGAAGGACGCCGCCGGGCCGGAGGCGGCGGCGAAGCTCGACCGCGCGCCGACGCTCGTCTGCGTCTCGGTCGTGCTCGACGGGGCGGATCCGGTCGCGGCCGAGGAGGACCTGCTCGCCGCCGGCTGTGCGACGTACGCGCTGCTGCTGGGCGCGCACGCGCGCGGACTCGCCGCCTACTGGCGCACGCCCGCCGTGCTGCGCGCGGACGCCGGCCGTGCGGCGCTCGGGCTCGGCGAGGAGGAGCGCGCGATCGCGCTCGTGCACCTCGGTCCGCTGCGCCAGGAGAAGGTCCCGCCGGACCGCGCCCCCGCCGCAGACGTCGTCACCTACCTCGACTGACGCGGCCACCCGCTGCGAAGCTGCGCGCGGCTCCCCCGCCTACCCCGTGTTCCCCCTGCGCGACAACATCCCGACGGATCGACTGCCGATCGTCACGATCTTGCTGATCCTCGCCAACGTGGTCGTCTACTTCGGCTTCCAGCACGGCGGGATCGCGCACGGACCGACCGAGTCGAGCGTCGTGCGCTACGGCGAGATCCCGTACGAGGTCACGCACCCGAGCCAGGGCTCAGGACCCTCGACGTGGCTCACCCTCTTGACGTCGATGTTCCTGCACGGCGGCCTGCTGCATCTGCTCGGGAACATGCTGTTCCTGTGGATCTTCGGCGCCAACGTCGAGGACGCGATGGGGCGCTGGCGCTTCCCGCTCTTCTACGTCGCGGGCGGGCTGGCGGCGAGCGCGCTGCAGATCGCGATCCATCCGGACGCGACGACGCCGGCGATCGGCGCCTCGGGCGCGATCGCGGCGGTGCTCGGCGGCTACATCGTGCTGTACCCGCGCGCGCGGGTGGTCACGATCGTGATCCTGATCTTCTTCTTCACGCTGATCGAGCTGCCCGCATGGGTGATGCTCGGCGTGTGGTTCGCCGAGCAGGCGATCTTCGCCGCGACGTCGGTCGGGAACGCGGCCGTCGGCGGCGGCGTCGCGTACTTCGCGCACGTCGGCGGCTTCGCGTTCGGGCTGGTTGCGGTCCGGCTGTTCGCGCGGCGCGCCAAGCAGCTGCCGCCGGCCGCGGGGACGCCGGTGCTGGGATGACGACGCGCCGCGTCGTCGCCGCGGTCGTGCTGTTCTCGCTCGCCGCGTTCGCGTACCTGACGCTGCGCGACGCGGTCGCCAACGGCGTCACCTTCCTGACGATCGTCTCGCTCGTCGTCCTGATCGTGCTCGGGATCGGGATCGTCGGCGCGCTCGCGCAGCAGCCGCCGGACGATTGAACGAGCCGACACGGGGCCGCACGGAGACAAGCCCAGATCTGGAATGGCAACGTGCCGTAAACTGGCTTGTTTCTGATGAAGCCCGACGAGCTCCCCTCAGAGGTGAACGGCAGCGCCCCGGTGGCGTTGACGCTTTCGCGAGACACGTACCCCTCTGAGGTGTGGGAGGCCGTTGACGGCCTGCGCGGCTCTGAGGCCCTGCACTTCGCAGCATGTCGGTGGCTCGAGCTGCTCGACCCTACGACGCACTTCTCGCGCGCGGCGACGTCCGTCCTCGACCCGGTCACCGCGCTGGATGACTTTTCCGGCTCGGCCGAGGAGCTGATCGAGGGGATGGGCACCAAGTACTGGGCGGTGCTTGAGCAGATGCGCATGCTGCGCTCCGCGCTGCAAGCCGACGCCAACCTGGCGCGCTGGTTCCGGCGCGAGCGCGCCGCGGTCCTGAGCGGACTCAAGAGCGCAGGCCGCGTGAACAAGTCGCTCACGGAGGCGCAGAAGCATGCGATCGTCCGGCAGAATGTCAAGCGGCTGCTGCGCGGCCCAATCGCCACCTTGAAGGCGTCCGTCTCGGATGAGGCGAGCGGCTACCAGGCGCGCCTGCTGAAGGCTGTCGCCGGCCGCTTCGCCGAGCCGCCGCTCGCGCGCGCAGGGTGGCGCGTGTTCGATCGCGACCTCGCGTTCCTCGCCTCGCTGACCCTCTCGCAGGGGCGCGATGCCGCGTTGCTCGGCGGGGCGGTCGTGCTCGCGCTCGCCGAGGCGCCAGACGCAGCAGCGGCCGGCGCGGCGCTCGCAGCTGAGGTCGTCCGCGCTCCGATCAATTACGACCTCGCGCTGGTGATCGACGGCGTCGAGGAGGTTGTGGACGCGACGGCGTTTGGGTTCGAGCCGATGCACGACAGCTCAGGCTGGTGCACCGAAGCGATGGAAGGGTGCGACGAGAAGCTGCGCGACTTCATCGTCGCTCAATCGAGCGCAGGCGTATGCGCGATCGTCAAGCGCAAGGTCGAAGCTCACGATCGCTTTGCGGCGTATGCGCTCGCCCTCGGTGCGGCCGAGGAGCTCGTCGCGCATATGATCGCCGAGCACCGGGTGAACGACATCACGCTCCGCCGCGCCGCGCTGGCGCTCGATCGCGATGCGAGTACGGTGTGGGTGGTTCCGCGCGCACCGCGTGCCGCGATTCGCGCGCGTGCGCTCGGCAGGACCCCGCTTCCAGAGCTGTCGGACCCGCTGCGCCACTATGCGCGCGCCCGCGGGGAGCGCGCGCCGACGCTTGCCGTCCGCGACACCTGGGTCGCATTGGAAGGGATCGCCCACGGCGCCGAGCGCGAGCTGAGCGACGGGACGAGGAAGCCCTTCCCGGCCGGCTCGTTCCTGCCGCCGCACGCCGCCGCCGCAACGGTGCTCGCCGCGCTGCGCAATCAGCTGCTCTCGCTCGCCCGCCATTTTCACTCGACATCGCTGGCGATCACCGAGCGCGAGCGATGGGATCAGCTCTCGACCTGGCTCAACGGCTCGCCTGCCGGAGAGGACGGGGCCCTGCGACGTTTCGCGCAGCTCGTCGCCGCCGCGGACGGCAGGCATCCAGCGCCGCGGGAGCTGCGAGCCGACGCACCGCCTGCGCAAGCCGGCGCTGTGCTGATCGAGCTGGCGAACGCGCTCGGACCCTACAGCCGGCAGCGCGTCGCAGAGATCCAAGAGTGCTTGTCCAACGCGGCGCGCCTCGGCGACTGGTGCGCGCAGATCGATCTGCGCGCGCAGCTTCAGCTGCGCCGCATGAAGTTCCTGCGCCACCGCGTGGTGCATCGCGCGGTCTTCGAAGACGCCTCCATCCAGCTGGCGACCGCTGCGCACGATCTCGCCGACGCAGTATTCGAGGTGCTGCCCAACTTCCTCGCGGAGAACGAGTGCCGTGGCGCGCACTCCAAGCGGCGATGACCCACCGCGACAAGCTGCTGGCCGAATGGCGAGCAGGGCGGCCGGCGGTGCCCGACGTGGATCCCGATCGGCTCGTACGCCCGTGACGTGTGGGTGCCTTAACAGACAGAGGCGCCCGAAGGCGCCTCTTGGTCCAAGACCGAAACCCTGAACCGTTGTCGGAATTTAGTGTACCGAAGTCGGTCGGACAGGTCACCTATCCGACCGGCGGGAACACCAAAAATGACTGCACCTGAACATCGGCCTCCGACGGGCTGAGCTTGAGCCGCAGCCGACGGGCACCAAACGCGCAGGACAGGGACGACCTCGAGCGCGTCTCGGGTATCGTGCGCGTACCGAGCATTTGGCCAGCCAGCCAGGAAGAAGGAGCGCCGTGGATCTCAACGACACGCCGGAGCAGGCCGCATATCGCGAGCAGGTACGCGCCTGGCTCGACCAGAACGTCTCGCACGCGCCCGCCACACGCGGACGCGGCGACGAGGAGGGGGCCGTCGAGGCGCACCGCGCCTGGCAGCGAAAGCTCGCCGAGGGCGGCTACGTCGGTGTCACGTGGCCGGCCGAGCACGGCGGTCAGGGCAAGGGGCCGCTGCACCAGGTCGTGATCAACCAGGAGATCGCGCGCGCAGGCGTGCCGGGGATCCTCGACGCGATCGGCGTCGGGATGCTCGGCCCGACGATCATCGCGCACGGCAGCGACGAGCAGAAGCAGCGCTATCTCGCACCGATGCTGCACGGCGACGAGGTCTGGTGCCAGCTCTTCTCCGAGCCCGCCGCCGGCTCCGACCTCGCCGGCATCCAGTCGCGCGCCAAGCGCCAGGACGACGGCTCGTGGCGACTCAGCGGCCAGAAGGTGTGGACGACGAACGCGCACTTCGCCGCCTACGGCCTGCTGCTCGCGCGCACCGACCCCGACGCGCACAAGCACAAGGGCCTGACGATGTTCATCGTGCCCATGGACGCCGAGGGCGTGACGATCCGCCCGCTGCGCCAGATCTCCGGCGAGCCCGAGTTCAACGAGGTCTTCTTCGACGACGTGCGGCTCGACCCGGGCAGCGAGGTCGGCGCCGTCAACGGCGGCTGGGGCGTCGCGCTGACGACGCTGATGTTCGAGCGCCTCACGATCGGCGCCGGCAGCGAGGGCATGGGCTACCGCGCCGACCGCTTCGCGAAGGCGATCGCCGACGACCCGGTCGCGGCGAAGGACCCCGAGGTGCGCGCGCGCTTCGGCGAGCTCGCGGCCGAGCTGCTCGCGCTGCGCTTCACCGGCTACCGGCTGCTGACCGCGATCTCGCGCGGCCAGATCCCCGGCCCGGAGGCGGGCATGGGCAAGATCACCGCCGTCAACGGCGCGATCGCCGCCGGCGAGCTGATCGCCGACGTGCTCGGTCCCGACGCGCTCAAGCCCGAGACCGAGTGGTCGTACCTGATCTCGTTCCTGCCGGGCCTGAAGTCGGCCGGCGGGACCGAGGAGATCCTGCGCAACACGGTCGGCGAGCGCGTGCTCGGGCTGCCGCCCGAGCCGCGCCTGGACAAGGGCATCCCGTTCAGCGAGCTGCGCGCCAAGGAGCGTCAGGAGGTGCGGGCATGAACTTCGACCTCTCAGACGAGCAGGTCCTGCTGCGCGAGGCCGCGCGCGACGCGTTCGGCCGCGTGAAGACGGTCGAGGCCGCACGCGAGGCGCTCGAGGGCGCCGCGCTGCCGGACCTGTGGCCGACCGCGACGCAGGCCGGCTGGGCCGGGCTGCTGATCGGCGAGGACCACGGCGGCGCGGGCTTGAGCGCGATCGACGCGATCCTCGTCGCGGCCGAGGCGGGCCGCGTGCTCGCGAGCGTGCCGCTGCTCGGCCACCTGCCGGCGACCGGAATCGTGAACGCCGGGGGCTTCGACGCGGAGGTGCTCGGCAAGCTCGCCAGCGGCGAGCAGCGCGCGGCGTACGTGGCGGCGCGTCCCGGCGACGACGTCGACCCCGCCTGGACCGTCGAGCCGCGCAGCGGCAAGCGGCGCGCGCCCGCGCCGCGGATCGTGATCGGCGGCGACGGGCTCGCGACCGTGAACGGCGAGGTCGCGTGGGTGCCGGACGCGCCCGACGCGGACCTGCTCGTCGTCGTGGGCGTCGAGGACGGCAGCGGCACGCCGGTCGCGGTCGCGTTCGGACCCGGCGCGAAGGGCGTGCGCGTCGAGGCGGACAGCGCCTACGACGCGACCCGCTCGCTCGGCCACGTGACGCTGTCGGACGCTTGCGGACGACCGGTCGCGGCGAGCGAGGACGACCTGCGGCGCGCCTGGTTCCTCGCGCACGCGCTGATCGCCGCCGAGTCGCTCGGCGCGGTCGAGGAGTGCCTCGAGCGCTCGGTCGCCTACGCGAAGGAGCGCTTCACGTTCGGCCGTGCGATCGGCTCCTACCAGGCCGTCAAGCACGCGCTGACCGAGGTGCTGCGACGTCAGGAGAACACGCGCTCGCTGCTCTACTACGCCGGCTGGGCCTACAAGGACAAGCCGGACGAGTTCGCGACCGCGGCGAGCGCCGCGCGCGCGGCGGGCGGCGCCGCGCTCGACTTCGCCGCACGCGAGCTGATCTCGGTGCATGGCGGGATCGGCGCGACGTGGGAGCACGACGCGCCGCTGTTCTTCCGCCGCTCGCAGCTCTCGCGCCGCCTGCTCGGCGGCACGGGCGACGCGGTCGACCGCCTTGCCGGCGAGATGCTGAAGAGCGCCGCATAGCCGCGCCTTAGGTCGCGGGCGCACCATCGGTGCGTCATGCGTCGAGCGCCCGCACAGCCCCGAGCCCGCACCGGCGTGCGGCTCGCGGGCTGTGTGCTCGTCGCCGCCACGGTGCTCGCCGGCTGCGGCGGCGGGACCCAGCATCAGCTCGCGAGCGCCCGTCCGACCGGGCTCGGCATCCGCACGACGCGCTCGCGCAGACGCGCGGGCATCCACACGATCAAGCACGTGATCGTCGTGATGCAGGAGAACCGCTCGTTCGACTCCTACTTCGGCACGTTCCCCGGCGCGGACGGGATCCCGGCGCACGACGGGCGCTTCACCGTCTGCGTGCCCGACCCGCGCCGCGGCAGGTGCGACCGCCCCTACCACGACCCGTCGCTCGTCAACGGCGGCGGCCCGCACGACGCCGGGCCGGCGACGCAGGACGTCGACGGCGGGCGCATGGACGGCTTCGTGCGGATGGCCGACTCCTCCGGCGGGCGCGGCTGCGGCGCGACGACGGGCGTCTGCTCGTCCGACGCGCCGCCGGACGTCATGGGGTACCACGACGCGCGCGAGATCCCCAACTACTGGCGCTGGGCGCACCGCTTCACGCTCCAGGACCACATGTTCGAGTCGGTCGACTCGTGGAGCCTGCCCTCGCATCTGTTCCTCGTCTCCGGCTGGTCGGCGCGCTGCACGCGGCGCGGGGACCCGATGAGCTGTCGCAACGACGTCGAGCTCGACGGCTTCCACACGAGCCAGATCGCAGGCCAGGGCCGCGGACCGCGCGTGCGACCCGGGCTGCGACCGCTCACCCGCTGCCTCGGCGCGCACGGCGTGCCGCGCCGCGGCTATGGGCTCGACCTCCACAACCCGGCGATGCCGCGCGCGCTCGCCGCCTGCCGCACGCTCGCGCCGCCACGCGACGTGAGGCGGCTCACACCGGATGCCAACTACGCCTGGACCGACCTCACGTACCTGCTGCACAAGGCCCACGTGAGCTGGCGCTACTACGTGCACAGCGGCCTGCAGCCCGACTGCGTGAACGGCAACGCGAACTGCACGCCCGCCAAGCAGAGCGCGCGTACCCCGGAGATCTGGAACCCGCTGCCGTCGTTCACGAGCGTCAAGCGCGACAACCAGGTGGGCGACGTGCAGGACGTCTCGCGCTTCTTCGAGGCGGCGCGGGCGGGCAGGCTGCCGTCCGTCGCGTGGGTGGTGCCGGACGAGACGCACTCCGAGCATCCGCCGGCGAGCATCGGCGCCGGGCAGGCGTACGTCACGCGCGTGGTCGACGCCGTCATGCGCAGCCCCGACTGGAACAGCACGGCGATCTTCCTCAGCTGGGACGACTGGGGCGGCTTCTACGACCACGTCGCGCCGCCGCGCGTCGACCGCAACGGCTACGGGCTGCGCGTCCCCGGCCTCGTCATCAGCCCGTGGGCGCGGCACGGCTACGTCGACCACCAGGCGCTCTCGTTCGACGCCTTCAACAAGTTCATCGAGGACGACTTCCTGCACAGCGCGCGGATCGACCCGCGCACCGACGGGCGCCCCGATCCGCGCCCGGACGTGCGCGAGGCGCAGCCGCAGCTCGGCAACCTCGTGCGCGACTTCGACTTCTCGCAGCGGCCGCTTGCGCCCGACCCGCTGCCGCGCCATCCGGCGCCCGGGCCGGCGTCGCGCCCGGGCGGCTGAGCGGCCGCGCGCCAGCCGCTCCGCCGCCGCGCGTGCGAGAGTCGCCGCCATGAACGACGACATCATCATCACCACCATGAACGACCTGCCGGGCTACGAGGTCGTCGACGTCTACGGCGAGGTGTTCGGGCTGATCGTCCGCGCGCGCAACGCCTTCTCGAACATCGGCGCGGGTTTGCGCACGATCGTCGGCGGCGAGGCGAAGGGCTACACGAAGCTGCTCTCGGAGAGCCGCACCCACGCGGTCGACCGGCTCAAGGACGCCGCTCGCGAGCGCGGCGCGAACGCGGTCATCGCGATGCGCTTCGACTGCAACGAGATCGGCGACATCATGAGCGAGGTCGCCGCCTACGGGACGGCGGTCTCGGTGCGGCGGGTCGGCGGCTGAGCCGTCGCTATCGCTGCGCGTAGATGCGCACGGTCTCGGCCGGCGTCGCGGCGAGGTCGGCGCGGAAGGCGTCGTCGTCGGCCCACGCGCGCTTGGGCACGAGCCGGCGCACGAGCGTGAGCGGGGTCGTGTCCTCGACGAACGGATAGGGGTCGAAGCGCACGCGCCACGGCCCGAGCGGCTGGATCGCGATCCGCGTCGGCTCGCCGTCGTCGGTGGGCACGCCCTCCACGCCGCCCTCGGCTCCGACTTCCAGGTCGGCGAGGCCGCAGTAGAGCGAGACGACGTCGACGACCTGCAGCAGCGCGTAGTTGCGCCACTGCCAGGCCTCGTCGACCTCGAGCTCGCTCGCGAGCACGGTCTGCCGCTCCTCCTCGGCGGCGACGAAGGCGTCGACGAGCGGCCGCACCTCGTCGGCGAGCTGCATGGGCGGCGTGGGCATCGCGCCGTAGCGCGCGCGGTACAGGCCGCTCATGTGCATCGAGACGAGCAGGCCGGCGTAGGGGTCCTCGTCGCAGACGACCTCGACGCCGGCGCGGTAGAAGGCGAGGTGCACGGGGGCCGGCACGGCGAAGAAGCTCTGCGGCGCGCCGTCGGCGCCGATCCGCGGGCAGCGCTCCCACGCCGCCCAGCCGTCGTCGTGGCGCTGCGCCGCGCGCACGACCGAGTCGAACGGCTCCGGCCGCGCGAAGCCCGGCCCGCCCCACGCCGCCGCGAGCTGCGCGGAGAGGTCGGCGTGGTCGGGCTGCAGAACGATCTGCCAGGCGTCCCCGGCGTCGCGGACGAGCATCCGCTCAGGCTAGCGCTCAGCGCACAGGGCGACGGCGGCCGCTGCGGCGCCGGCGGGCGGCGCCGCCGGCGAGCGCGGGCGGGCGCGTGTGCGTCGCGCTCGCGGCGATGCCGCCGGCCTCGAGCTCGCGGTGCAGCCCGAGCCCGGAGACCATCGAGACGAGGTCGCGAACCTGGTCGTCGAGCACGAACGTGATGCCGACGCCGCTGCTGCCCGCGCGCGCGGTGCGGCCGATGCGGTGGACGTAGTCCTCGGCGGCGCCGGGGATGTCGAAGTTGATCACGTGCGTGACGTCGCGGACGTCGATCCCGCGGGCGGCGACGTCGGTCGCGACGAGCGTGTCGATGCGGCCGGCCTCGAAGGAGGCGAGCGCGCGCTCGCGCTGGCCCTGGGACTTGTTGCCGTGCATCGCCGCGACCGAGACCGCCTGGCGGTCGAGCTGCTTGGCGAGGCGGTCGGCGCCGCGCTTGGTGCGCACGAACACGAGCGTGCGGCCGCGACCCGGCTCGGACAGCTCGCTGACGAGCCGCTCGGTCTTCGACGCGTGCGCGACGCGCACGAAGCGGTGCTCGACGTTGCCGCGCACCTCGGCGGTCTGCGCCTGCTCGTGGCGGCGCGCGTTGCGCGTGTACGCCTTGGCGATGCGGTTGACCTCGCCCGCGAGCGTGGCGGAGAACAGCAGCGTCTGACGGCGGTCGGAGGTCATCCCGACGAGCTTGTCGACGACGGGCCGGAAGCCCATGTCGAGCATCCGGTCGGCCTCGTCGAGGACGAGGAAGGAGACGCTGCGCAGCGAGACGGCGCGACGGTCGATCAGGTCGACGAGGCGCCCGGGCGTCGCGACGAGGATGTCGGCGTTGCGCGCCGCGCGCATCTGCCCGGTGATGCCCGCGCCGCCGTAGACGGCGACGACCTTCAGGTTGCGCGCACGGGCGATCGACTCGAGCTCGTCGACGATCTGGCCGGCGAGCTCGCGCGTCGGCGCGAGCACGAGCGCGGAGGGCTTGGCTTCGCCCGGCTCGATCCGCTGCATGAGCGGGACGCCGAACGCCAGCGTCTTGCCGGAGCCGGTGGGGGACTTGACGAGCACGTCGTGGCCGGCGAGCACGTCGGGGATGACGGCCTCCTGCACGGCGAAGGGATGCTCGATACCGCGCTTGGCGAGCGCTCCCGCGACGGGGGCGGCCACGCCGAGATCGGCGAAGGTGGACTTCTGCATGCACTGCTCCTAGGGTGGCCGTTTCGCACGTGCGAAACGGCGCTGTGGTGGGGAGATTCGACTGTCCCCAACCGCGCGTGGCGCCTTCAGGAGCAAGAACCTCGGCAGCCGACGGCGTCGCCTGCGCTAAGGAAGCTAGCAGCAGTCGGGTCGCACCGTTAGTCTGCATGGCATCACCCAGCAACTGCTCGAGCATCCCGCGGGTCCAACCGCGGACGACATCCAGCCGGTCGCGTACGAGAATCTCGACCGCTTCCTCACCGGTCTCGTGACCGTCGTGCCGGTGCTTGCGCTCGGCCTCGTCGCCTGGCAGCTGTGGGGCGACGCGTTCGGCTGGAACGACCTGTTCGTGCTCGGCGTCATGTACGCGTTCACCGGCCTCGGGATCACCGTCGGCTTCCATCGGCTCTTCACGCACCGCTCGTTCAAGACCGTGAAGCCGATCCGCGCCACGCTCGCGATCGCCGGCTCGATGGCGATCGAGGGGCCGATCATCTCCTGGGTCGCCGACCATCGCAAGCACCACGCCTTCTCCGACCAGCTCGGCGATCCGCACAGCCCGCACGTCGACCACGGCCACGGCCTGCGCGGCGCGCTGCGCGGACTCGCGCACGCGCACGTCGGCTGGCTGTTCATCCACACGCAGCGCGGCAACAAGGAGCGCTACGCGCCCGACCTGCTGAAGGACCCGATCGTCTCCTGGGTCGACAAGACGTTCTTCGTCTGGGCCGTCGCCGGCTTCCCGCTCGCGTTCCTGCTCGGGTGGGCGTTCGGCGGCACGGTGAAGGATGGGCTGACGGGGATGCTGTGGGGCGGGCTCGTGCGGATGCTGATCCTGCACCACGTCACGTACTCGATCAACTCGCTCTGCCACTTCTTCGGCCGCAAGCCGTTCGAGACCGGCGACGAATCGCGCAACCTCGCCTGGCTGGCGCCGCTGTCGTTCGGCGAGGCATGGCACAACGGCCACCATGCCTTCCCGACGTCCGCGCGGCACGGCCTCGAGCGCTGGCAGGTCGACATCTCCGCCGGCGTGATCGTGACGCTCGAGAAGCTCGGGCTCGCCTGGGACGTCGTGCGCGTCTCGCCCGAGAAGCTCGCCGCAAAGCGCGCCTCCTGACGGCGGGGCGCTACCGCTGCGGGCCCGGCGGGATCTCGTAGCGCCTGGCGCGCAGACGCGCGGAGGCGGGGCCGTTGGGTCCGGGCGCCGCGCTCGCCGCGCTCGCCTTCGCATGCGCCTGCGCGACCCAGTCGACCGGTGCCGGCGTCGCGCGCAGCAGCACCGGCCATGTCGCCGTGTCGATCTGGCCCGTGACCGGCAGGCCCGACGAGGTCTGGAAGCTGCGCACGGCGCTGGCGGTGCCGGCTCCGAACTGGCCGTCGACCGTGACGGGCCAGCCCGCGCCGACGAGGTGCTCCTGCGCCCACACGACGAGGTCGCCCTTGCTGCCGACCTTGCCGCCGGAGCCGGCGTGCAGCAGCGGCGGATCGGGAACGGTCGCGGGCGCAGGCGGGTCGAGCGTCGCCCCGAGCGCGGTCCAGTCGGAGTCGGTCGCGGACTGCCACACCCACCAGCTCACGCCGCGCGCGCCGTAGGCGTCGGAGAGCTGTCGGAAGCGGCGCACGTCGGCGGCGGGCGGATGGTCGTAGGTCTGCCCGAGCGGATAGATCCGCGCACCGTACGGCGCGTTCCATTCGTACGTGTGCGCGAGGCTGTCCTGCACGGGGTCGCCGATCGTCTTCCAGTAGTCCTGCGGCAGGTTGAAGCTCGCCGCGCCCGGGGCGAGGAAGACCGAGTACGGCAGTCCCGGGTGGTAGTCGACGTACGGGAAGCTCGTGAGGCCGATCGGGTAGTCGGAGCCGACGAGCTCGCGCAGCTTCGTCATGTAGCGCTGCGCCTGCGCGTAACGACCCTCGTAGGCGCCCTCGGCGTCGATCACGAAGCAGTCGGCGCCGTTCTGCGCCGCCACCGCGGCGGCCCGCGCCTCGCCGATCGGGTCGCTGCCGTAGACGAACTGCCAGCCGCAGACGCGCAGCCCGGTCGCCTTCAACGCGGCGATCGCCGCGGGGGTGAACTGCGACCAGACGTTCGTGCCGTCGGCGCTCTTGACGTAGACGGTCGTCACGCCGTGGGCCTGCGCCTGCGCGGCGATCTGCGCCGGGTCGCCGTGCTCGGACTTCGACAGGTACCAGATCCACATCCCGCTGCCGTCGAATGCGGTCGCGAGCCCGGGCGGCGGCCCGCCGGGCGTCTGCGGCGGCGGGCGGCGATGGACCGTGATCCGCACCGCGTTGGAGTACTTCGCGTGCGGGTTGACGACGCGGATGCGTCCCGTCACCGCATTGCCGGGGATCCGCACGACGATGCGCGTCGCGGTGCGGAAGTGGCCGCCGACCGCGCGCTTGCCGATGTGGCCATCGCGACCGCGCACCGGGAAGACGACCTTCGCACGGCGACTCATCCCGCCGGCGCCGACGAGCACGCGCCCGGTGCGCGTGACGACCGTGCGCGCGACGCACGGGAACGGGACCGAGGAGCAGCGCACGAAGACGATGCGGGGGTGGCCGTCGGCGAAGCTGCGCGCATGCGCGGACTGGGTCGACGACGCCGCCACGGCGACCAGCGCGGCGAGAACGAGGATGCGATGTCGTACGACGGCGGTCATGAACCCCAGGTCACGGCCGGTCCCAGCATAGGCCCCGCTCCCGGCGCAGGGCGGGCGCGCCGTTGCAGGCTCAGAACACGCCCCCGGCGTGGAGGATGCGGTGCTCAGGCGGGGACGCGGACGATCTCGGCGCCCGCCCGCCCGTCGGCGCCCGGGCGCATCAGCGTCACGTAGGCGACGTGCGCGCCGAGCGCCGTCGTCCACAGCACCCGGTCGGTGCGCCCAGGCGAGCCCGGCGGGCACAGGCTCGGCTCACTGCCCTGCGTGGTGTAGCCGGGGTCGTGACCGGCGTCGCGGTGCGCGGTGGTGCCGAGCTGCAGCAGCGTGCGCCCATGGCCGGGGTTGCGCAGCGACATGACGCGCAGCTGCTGGCTGCAGTAGCTGGCATCGACGTAGAGCAGCCGGCCGTCGTGGAGCGCGGGCTGGGAGAGCAGATGGACGGTCGAGCTCACGACGACGCGGTGCGTGCCGCGCTTCAGATCCTGCACGACGATCCGGCTCCCGCTCGGCGTCGCGACGGAGTAGGCGAGCCGGTCGCCCGCGAGCGCCGGGCGACCGAGACGGCCGCGGTGCGAACTGGTCGCGACCAGCACGATCCGCGTCCGTCGCAGCGAGGCGGCGTAGAGGAGATCGCCACCGCCGGGACGCCGCACGCGAAAGACGATCCAGTCACGCGAGACGGCGAGCTGCGAGGGCGAGCCCGCCCCGGTCAGCTGCGTGCCCGCCGAGGCCAGCGTCGAGCGCGCCAGGAGCACGATCTCGCCACCGCGGCGCACGGCGACGTTCGGCCCGCCGATCGCGACGTTCTGCGCGCTCAGCTCGCGACGCGTGTCACCGCGCACGAGCACGGCCTTCCCGTCCGGCCCCTGCCAGGCGAGCTCGTCACCGGCGACGGAGGGGTCGGCACCCTGCGGCGCGACGACGACGGGCGCGGCGGCCGCGCTCCCGCTCGCGAGCATCACCAGGGCGAGCGTCGCGAGCAGCGCCGCGTCGGCGAGCCGCAGCCGGCGCAGCAGGCTCGGCTGCTCGGCCATCCGCTGCTCCAGCCGCTCGCCGAGCGTCGCGTAGCGCGGCGCCATCACGACGACAGGCAGCGCGCGCCCGGCGCCGAAGCCGAGGCCGATCAGCAGGCCGGCGAGCGGCGAGCCGATCGCGACGGCGATGCCGGCGAGCGCCCACACCGCGAGCGTCAGCACGAATGTCGTGAAGCCGAGGCCGAGCAGGACGCCGTAGAGGCCGGCGGCGAGCGGCAGCGGCAGCACGCGCCGCCACGGCTCGGGCACCTGGCGGCGGATCTGCGGGACGATGCGGACGCCGAGCGCCTCGCCGAGCGCGGCGAGCAGCGCGATCGCGACGGCGACCGCGAGCGCCAGACCGGCGCCGCCTGCATGCATGAGGGAGCCGAGCGCGCCGAGCGCCGTGAAGGTGATCGCCCCGCCGGCGAGCGCGCCGAGCGCGAACGTCGCGCAGCTGAGGCGCACCGTGCGCGCGCCGAGTCGCGGCTGCGCGCTGCCGAGCGTCTCGACCATCGAGAAGCCGCACGGCGACCACGCGCCGGTGACGCCGGCGACGAAGGCGGTCGCGACGAGGATCGCCGCGGTCAGCACGGGACGCTCGTCTGGAAGTAGTGGACGCAGAAGACGTAGCGGCCGGGCGCGCAGTAGCCGGCGAGCGCCGCGTCGCCGTTGATGCGCGTGCGATGGGTCGAGCAGCAGTCCATCAGCCGTCGCACCGTGCCGCCGCAGCAGCGGTACCAGGAGCCGTCGCGATGGACCTCGATCCCGTAACGCTTCGGGATCATGTCCTGGCAGATGCGGCTGCGCGGGGCCGGCGGCAGCAGGAGGCCGTCGGTGTCGCGCAAGCGGTGGCCGTGCTCGTCGATCGGGTGGTCGTGGCGGTCGACGAGGCGGCCGAGGTCGTCGACCGGCTTGCCGTCGCGCGAGCGCAGCGGATAGCCCTTGATGTCGACGCGCGGGATGCCCGTCGGGTGCGGGCAGGAGGCGGTCGTGAACGTGTGGCCGCAGAAGTGGTAGGCGTCGGCGTCCTCGGCGCCGACGGCGAGCGCGGCGGTGCCGGTCGTGACGGCGACGAGCCACGCGCCGGTGCGCGCGAGGAAGCCGCGGCGCGAGGTCCCGCCGGCGAGCCGGTCGCTCAGGCGCTCAGACACGCGCGCGCTCCCGCTCCCGCGACTCGCCGGTCGCGACGAGCGACTCGAGCTGGCGGACGCTGTTGAAGGTCCCCTGCGCCAGGACCGTGCCGTCGAGCGCGAGCACGATCGCGTACGGGCTGCCGGGGATCGCCAGCGCCGTCCAGACGTCGCGGTCCGCGACCTCGTCGAAGACCTCGACGGACAGCAGCGGGTCCTGCGCGAGCGCGCGCACCGCAGGCTCCAGCGCGACGCACATCGGACAGCCCTCGGAGGCGAAGACGGCGAGCGCGAAGCGCACGGAGGACGCGGGCGCGTCGAAGCGGCCGATCACGTCGACGCGCGCGCCGAGCGGCGGGCCCTCGCCGACGATCTCGAGCGCCGGCTCGGGGCCGAGGCGCAGCCGCAGCTCCCCGACCTCGCGGGCGAGCGCGAGCACGAGCAGGCCGAGGCCGATGAGCGCGGCGGCCGTGAGCGCCAGGCCGACGGCGAGCCATCCCTCGGCGCTGGGATCGCTGCCGGGCACCAGCGGGACGAGACCGAACGCCGCCGCCAGCGCGAGCGTGCGCACGAGCGCGCCGGGCGTGACGCGCGAGCGCGGGCCGAGACAGCCGCACGGCTCGCCGGCACGGCCGGCGCGCAGCGCGCGCCCGAGCAGCGCGGCGAATGCGAGCATCAGCAGCGCGGCGCCGTACGCGGCGAGGTCGGATCCAAGCGCCACAGCGATGCCGAGCGCCAGCTCGGCGAGCACCGTCGCGCCCCACGCCAGCGAGCGCGCGCGAGCGCCGCGCAGGCCGAACGTCGCAAGCGCCGCACGCGTCCGCACCGGTGCAGCGAGCTTCGCGGCAGCGGTGCCGACCAGCACGAGTCCGAGCAGGACCTGCACGACCGTCGCGAGCATCAGCCGTGGATCACAGCAGATCGGCCACCCGGACGCCCCGCCGACCAGGTACGCGAACCACGCCCGCTCGCTCTACAGTTCTCCCCAAGCCCGGGGGCGTAGTGCTAACGGGAACACGCCGCCTTTGCAAGGCGGAGTTGGGGGTTCGATTCCCCCCGCCTCCATTGGTATGGGATCGCCGCTCACCGCATGAGCGACGAGCGCTCCCCCAACCGCACCGGCAGCGTCCTGAGCTGGTTGACGAAGCCCGAGACGACGTACTCGGGGCGGCCGGCGAGCTGCATCGCCGGGTAGCGCCGCAGGGTCTCCTCGAACAGGATCCGCAGCTCGAGGCGGGCGAGCGCGGTGCCGAGGCAGAAGTGGCGCCCGCCGGCGCCGAACGCCTGGTGCTCGGGGTTGCGGCGCACGTCGAAGCGGTCGGGGTCCTCGTAGCGGGACTCGTCGCGGTTGGACGAGACATACCACATGACGACCTTGTCGCCCTTGCGGATCGGGCACCCGCTGAGCTCCACGTCGCGCGTCGCGGTGCGGCGGAAGTGCGCGAAGGCGGGGAACATCCGCAACGCCTCCTCGACCGTGCTCGGGATCAGCGACGGATCGTCGAGCACGAGCCGCAGCTGCGTCGGATCCTCCAGCAGCGCACGCATGCCGCTCGCGTACGTCGCCTTCGTGCTGTCGTTGCCGGCGGCCATCAGCAGGAAGAAGCCCATCACGATCTCGTGCTCCTCCAGGCGCTGGCCGTCGACCTCGGCCTCAACGAGCACGCTCGTGAGATCGTCGGCCGGGTGGGTGCGGCGCTCGGCGATCAGCGCGCGGCAGCGCTCGAAGATCTCCGGCACGTCGCGCGCCATCACGGTCTCGGGGCCCTCGGGGTTGACGTCCGGATCGCCCGCGCCGAGCGTCGTGTTCATCAGCCGCGCCCAGATCGCGTCGTCCTCGGGCGGGATCCCCATGAAGCTTCCGATCACGCGCGAGACGACCGGCTGCGCGACGTCGATGACGAGGTCGCACGTCTCGCGGCCGGCGAGGCGGTCGAGTACGCCGACGGTGATCGCGCGGATCTCGTCCTCGTGCTCGGCGATCCGCCGCGGCGTGAAGCCGGCCTGGAAGAGCGCCTTGAGGCGGTCGTGCTTCGGCGGGTCCATCCCGATGAACATCGCGCGCGTGAGCTCGAGCGGGAGGATCGAGTCCGTCAGCGCGGTGATCCCGCCCAGCTCCGAGGAGTAGGTCTGCCAGTCGCGGCTGACCGTGTGGACGTCGTCGGCGGTCGTGACCGACCAGTAGCCGGCCTCGTTCGGGAAGTCGGGGATGCGCGACGTCCAGTGGATCGGGCACCTGGCGCGCAGCTCCTTGAACAGCTCGTATGGCGGGCCGTCCTGCCAGTGCTCGGGGTCTCCGACGAGCACGTGCTCCAGATCGCTGCCGGTCGACGTCATCGGGGCCTCCTCGTTCGCGCGCGGTCGTCGCTCGATGCTACTGGCCAGCCAGCCAGGAGACGCCGGCTGGAGCGGCGGGCGGGCGGGCCTCGCGACCCGCCCTTCGAACCCGCCCGGTCATAGATCGCCACTGAACTGCAACGTCCCAGGACTTGTGTCGATGCCTGGGCAATCTGACACTCCCGATCACCGGAGCCTTCGATCCGCGAGGATCGGGGCCGCCGGCTGGGCTGCAAGCGCCCAGATCGAGTGGGCGATCCGCCGGACTACGCAGGATAGACGAGGCCGGGTGTGCCTACCCGCCGAGACAGGACGTCGCCGCCTCGATGTACTGGGGCGGCAGCCCGCTGGTGCTGTGCGTGCGGATGAGGTTCGTGACCGGGCCGGCGAGGGTCAGGAGGCCCTCCGGCGTGTCGTAGGGCGGCGCGCTGGTGAGGTGATCCCACATGCAGTCGCAGTCGATCACGCCGGTCGTCCCCTGCTGGCAGCCGGCCAGGAAGCCGGCGTGCATCTGTCGACCCTGCGCGGTGTCGAACGGGCCGCTGCTCGAGTGATGGTCGACGAACCGCACCACGCCGCCGACGAGCAGGACGAGACAGACGAGCGCGGCGATCGCGTCGGTCGTGCGCGCGCGTCGGTCGCGGTCGGCGCGCGACGAGCGCGCCCGCAGGCCAAGCCAGATCGCAGCGGCAGCCAGTGCGACGATCGCCGTGATCTCTCCAACCGTGTGCGAGACCGAGGAATCCGATGCGACGACCAGGATCATTTGTGTCCTTCGATCGGCGTCCTCGCGGCGTGACTTGAGCGCTGTGTCCGACCAGCCGCCGTGGAAGACTCCCGCCGGCCGCATGCAATCACGGAGGATCGCTTTGATCAGAGGACGTTCCGGCAGTGCGCGCGCGGTCGAGCTGATCCTCGTCGGGCTGGCGTACTTCGCGGTCGCGAAGCTCGGGCTCTCGTTCTCCTCCGGCCACGCGATCGTCTCCGCGGTCTGGCCGCCGAGCGGCCTGGCGCTCGCTTCCGCGGTCGTCCTCGGCGCCCGCGTCGCACCGGCGATCTTCCTCGGCGCGCTACTCGCCAACGCGACGGGGGACAGCGCGATCGGCACCGCGGCCGGGATCGCCACCGGCAATGCGATCGCCGCCGTCACCGGCGCCTACCTCCTGTCCCGCACCGACTTCGATCCGGCGCTGCAGCGCACGCGCGACGTGATCGCGCTGGCGATCCTCGGCGCGGCGCTCAGCACCGCCGTCAACGCGACGATCGGCACCGGCACCCTGCTCGCCTCCGGCGTCGCCGACGCGGAGCACCTGTGGTCCGTCTGGCGCGTCTGGTGGCTCGGCGATCTCACCGGCGTGCTGCTCGTCGCGCCCGCGCTGCTGATCCTCGCCGGTGGCGTACGGCGGGTGCAGCCGCACCGCGCGTGGATCGCCGAGGCGAGCCTGATCGCCGCCGCGCTCGTGGCGGTGATGCTGATCGTCCTGCACGAGAGCGTCACGCTCGCCTATCCGATCTTCCCGCTGATCGTGCTCGCCGCGATGCGCTTCCGCCAGCCGGGTGCGGTGATCGCGGGCGTGCTCGTCTCCACCACCGCAGTCATCTACACGGCCAACGGGAAGGGACCGTTCGCCGGCGGCGCCGCCGATCTCGACCTGCTGCGCGCGCAGGTGTTCGTCGCGCTCGCCGCGATGACCGGCCTGCTCGTCGCCGCGATGCGCACCGAGTGGGAGAAGGCCGAGGCGGCGCTCGCCCAACTCGGCGAGAGCGAGCGCGCGCTCGCTGAGGCGCAGCAGCTCGCCGGCATCGGCAGCTGGGAGTGGGACGTGCTCGAGGATCGCATCACGTGGTCGGACGAGCTGCACCGGATCTACGGCCTCGGCCCCGACGCGTTCGGCGGCGACTACGAGAGCTACCTGACCGGCATCCACCCGGACGATCGCGCGCTCGTCGAGCAGGAGATCGCGGTCGCGCTGCGCGACGCGACGCCGTTCAAGTTCGAGCATCGCGCGCTGCGCCCCGACGGAGACGTGCGCGTGATCGAGGGCCGCGGCCGCGCGCTCGTCGGCCCGGACGGCCGCGTGGAGCGGCTGCTCGGCACCGCGCAGGACGTGACCGAGCGCCGCCTCGTCGAGCAGAAGCTCGAGCACCAGGCGCTCCACGACCCGCTGACCGACCTGCCCAACCGGGCGCTGTTCCTCGACCGGCTCGAGCACGCGCTCGCTCGTTCGCGCCGGCCCGACTCCAGCCTCGCGGTCTACTTCTGCGACGTCGACGACTTCAAGAACGTCAACGACAGCCTCGGCCACGAGTGCGGGGACGAGCTGCTCGTGGCGCTGCCCGCGCGTCTGCGTCAGGCGCTGCGCGGGGTGGACACGGTCGCCCGCTTCGGCGGCGACGAGTTCGTGATCCTGTGCGAGGACCTCAGCTCGGAGGCGCAGGCGATCCGGATCGCCGAGCGGATCTCCGAGACGTTCGCGCAGCCGTTCGAGATCGACGAGCGTCAGCATCACCTCAGCGTGAGCGTCGGCGTCGTGTTCGTGACGGGCGGGAAGGCGAGCGCGCCGGAGGTGCTGCGCGACGCCGACGCCGCGATGTACCGCGCCAAGGGCGGCGGGAAGGGGCGCTTCGAGGTCTTCGACGAGCGCATGCGCGCATCGCTCGTGGCCCGCCTGCAGACCGAGGCGGACCTGCGCCGCGCGCTGGACGGCGGCGAGCTGCGCCTGCTCTACCAGCCGGTGCTCTCGCTCGAGGGCGACGCGTTCGTCGGCGCCGAGGCGCTCGTGCGCTGGGAGCACCCGGAGCGCGGGCTGCTGGCGCCGGCGGAGTTCATCACCGTCGCTGAGGACAGCGGGCTGATCGCGCCACTCGGGGCATGGGTGCTGGGCGCGGCCTGCCGCCAGGCCGCGGACTGGCAGCGCGAGCGCGCCGGCGGGGCCGATCGCTGGGTCTCGATCAACCTCTCCCCGCGCCAGATCTCGCACGCCGACGTGCCCGCGCTGCTGGCCGCCGCGCTGGAGCAGACCGGCATCGATCCGGCACTCGTCTCGCTCGAGCTGACCGAGACGATGCTGATGGAGCAGAGCGCCGCCGCGCTCAGCACGCTGCAGCAGCTCAAGCAGATGGGCGTCCGGCTCGTGCTCGACGACTTCGGCACCGGCTACTCGTCGCTGAGCTACCTCAAGCGCTTTCCGATCGACGCGTTGAAGATCGACCGCGAGTTCATCGACGGTCTCGGCAGCGAGGCGGAGGACACGGCGATCGTCACGGCCGTGCTGTCGATGGCGGAGGCGCTGGGGCTCGACGTCGTCGCGGAGGGCGTCGAGACGCCCACCCAGCTCGCATGGCTGCGCGAGCATCGCTGCGCGTTCGCGCAGGGCTATCTGCTCGCGCATCCGCTGCCGGCCGAGCGGCTCGCCGAGCTGGAGGGCTGGTCAGCGCGCTGAGGCGCGGAACAGGCGCGAGCGGCGCAGCGACAGGTAGCCGGCGATCGCGGTCATCGTCTCGACCGAGGTCTCGAGCACCTCGGAGAGGCTGTGCGACAGCGGGAACGTCGCCGAGGCGGGGTAGCTGCTGCCGATCACGTGGTTGGTGATCTCGGAGAGCACCCACGCCATCAGGAAGAGGGCTGCCAGCCACATCGGCATGATCGGGAAGTTGGGCGCGAGGCGCGCGCGCAGCCGCTTCGACGCCCATACGCCGAGGGGAATGAAGACGAACAGCACGAAGTAGCCGAGGCGGAAGAGGCGGTCGCTGTCGATCGTCCCGCCCTGGAAGACGTTCAGGTTGTGCAGGTTCATCTCGCCCTGCGCGTTGACGCTGTTCGCGACCCCGGGCTCGCCGTAGTTGAAGATCCGCTGGCCCCAGCTGATCTCCTCGCCGAAGCCTGCGAACAGGCCGAACGACATCACGAGCAGCATCCACACGCCGAGGCGCGTGAGCCCGACCTGGAGGGCGCCGCGGCGGCGCGCGACGACGAAGCTCGCGAGGAACAGCGCCGAGCCGACGAACAGGCCGATCGCGCCGGTCCACTCGACCAGGCTGTCCTCCCGCACGTACCAGTCGACGTCCTTGCCCGAGAGCACGAACAGCATCCCGAAGGCGATGGCCATGAGCGCCGTGCCAACGATGAAATAGGCCCAGCCCGAGCGTGCCGAAATCGGACTGTCGAGTCCGTTCGCTGGTGCGTCTGTCGCAGCGCTCTCCGTTTCCGGGAGCGTTGCGACATCGCGCGTCCGTCCGTGTCCGCGACTGATGAGCAAGGCGGCCATGATAACGAATTCGCAACAAATGTGAAGGTTGAACAACCTGGACACGACGGGTATTCGGCGCTGACCGTCCAGCTCTCAAGTGACGTCTGCGCACGGTCGATTTGACCCGCAGAGGCACGATGACCGCACCGCCCACCGTCAGCGCTCTCGTCACGGTCCACGACGCCGCGGACCGGATCGCCGCGACGCTCGACAGCGCGCTCGCGCAGGAGCACCCCGCCGAACTGCTCGAGGTCGTCGTCGTAGACAGCGGCAGCAGCGACGGCACCGCCGACGTCGTCGCCGACTACGCGCAGCGCTTCCCCGAGCGGATCCGCAGCTTCTCCCAGCCTCACGCCGGCCCCGCCGCTGCGCTGAGTCGCGCGCTCGCAGAGGCACGCGGCGACGTGCTCGCGCCGCTGGCCGCCGGCGAGGTGTGGCCCTCCGGGCGGATCGCCGCCCAGCTCGCGATGCTCGCGCGACACCCCGAGGTCGGGCTCGTCTACTCCGAGCTTGCGAGCGGCGCGCCGACCGACCTCCGCTGGGGTCTCGACAGCGACCCGCCGCAAGGTCGCCCCGTGGCGCGGCTGCTGCGCCAGGACTGCATCGTCGCCTCTTCGATCGCGGTCCGCTCCGCGCTGCGCGAGCAGATCGCGCCGATCCCGCCCGAGATCCAACGTGCCGGCTGGTGGATCGCGGTGCGCGCCGCAAGCGAGGCCGAGATCGCGTTCGTGCCGACCGCCCGGCCGGCCGCCGAGATCGATGCGGAGGCACCGCCCGCGGATCGCGTCGCCGAGCTGCAGGCGACGCTAGCGTTCCAACGCTGGTTCCTGCGCCGCACCACTCCCGATGCGCCCTACTTCGACGAGCTCGGTGCGATCTGGAGCACGTTCGCCGCGGGCGCGCGACGCCTGCTCGCGGCGACGCCTGAGGATCCGTTCGTCGAGCTGGTGCTTGTCACCGACGCCGAGCGCGCCGACGCGCTGCTCACGCTCGCCGAGGCACGCGAGGCGCTCGCGCAGGGCGAGACGCGGCCGGGGGTCGCGCTCGCCGCACGCGCGGCGGCGCTCGATCCATGGTGCGAGCCGGCGCGCGCGCTGCTCGCGGAGGCGCTCGCCGCGCGTCCCCGCCGCCTGCCGGCCGACCCGCTCACCGGCGCGCGCCGCTTCGTGACGCTCGCCTTCGCCGACGAGCTGCTCGCCCATCCGGAGCTGCTCGACGCCTACGGGCGCGCGTTCGACGACGCCGCCGACGCGACGCTCGCGATCGACGCGAGCACCCTCACGCCGGCGGCGGCCGAGCGTGTGCTCGGCGGGCTGGTGCAGCAACTCGGCCTCGACGACGACGGCACCGCGCATCTGCTCGCCGTGCTCGGCCCGATCGACGCGGCGGTGCGCGAGCGCCTGCCGCAGCGGGTCGACGCGCTGCTCACGCACGCGCCGCGCGCGGCACCGGCGGCGCAAGCGTTCGACGCGAGCACGATCGCAGCGCTCCACACGCTCGCGACGCACGCCTCAGCCGCCTGAACCGGGCTGAGGCGTGGATCGTCGTGCCTGCGAAGGACGCAGGGAGCGTGGCCTGCCCAGGCAGGCGAGCGACCGAGGACGCCCGCAGGCGCGTCGAGGCACGCCTCAGCAGACGGCAGTGGGGACGCCCCCAACTGGGAGCGTCCCCACCTGTCGCATCCTTGCGCTGCCGTTGGGCCGCGGCGCTCCGGCCAGAAACGCCCTCGACCCGGCATCCGTGCCGTGCATGTGGGCGACAGCGCTCGCCCAGCAGGCACTGCCGGCATCGGTGCCGCGACGGGCGCCGGCGAGTTGGCGCGCGCCAACGTGGACGAACGTTCGGCTCGGGCTTCAGATCCGAACGGTGCCGTCGATAACGGCCACCACCTCGCCGCCGACGCGCGGGCGCTCGCCCTCCATCGCCGCCTCCAGGCGACTCGGTCGGCCCAGCTCGATCCCCTGCGCGATCGTCACGCGCTCGCAGCCTGCGCGCGCGGCGAGGTACGCGCACAGCGGCCCCGCGGCGGAGCCGGTCGCCGGGTCCTCGCCGACGGCAGCGCTCACGAACGAGCGCGCACGGGCGCGGCCGGCGGCCGGATCGCAGACGGCGGCGTAGAGCGTGAGCGCGCCGTGGGCGCCGAGCAGCCCCGCGATCGCACCGTAGTCGGGACGAGCGCGCGTGAGCGCTTCGAGATCCCGCAGCGGGACGAGCAGCTGCGGGACGCCGGCCGCGACGACCTGCGGCGGCAGGCGCGGATCGGCATGCTCCGGCGTGAGGCCGATCGCCTCGAGCACGGCTGAGCGCTCCAGCACCGGCCCGTGGACGACCGGCTCCTGCAGCATCGAGGCGTACGCGCGGTCGCCGTCGAGCCGCACGTCGATCGGCTGCAGGCCGGCCTGCGTCTCCTGCACGTAGCGCGCTCCCTCGCGCACGCCCTGCGAGCGCGCGATCGCGACCGCGGTGCCGAGCGACGGATGTCCGGCGAACGGCAGCTCGCGCTCGACCGTCCAGATGCGATTGCGGTAGTCGGCGCCGGCGACGAACGAGCGCTGCACGAACGTCGTCTCCGACAGCCGCGTCTCGCGCGCGAAGGCGAGCATCGTCGCAGGGTCGAGCGCATCCGCGTCGTGGACGACGGCGAGCGCATTGCCCTCCAGCGGCGTCGCGGTGAAGACGTCGAGCAGCGTGTAGCGATGGGCCCCCACCCCGGCGCTCCGGCTGCGCTATCCGTCGAAGTCGAAGTCGCGCGGCGGGCGCTGCTCGAACCAGAGGCGGTCGTGCTCGGGCGTCTCCTGGAGGAAGTCCGGCGTCTCCTCGAGCACGTCCTCGTCCGCCGGGTGGGGCGCGTCCTCGTGCTCGTCGTCCTCGTCGTCGTGGTGATCTTCGACACGGAACTCGGTCGTCGGCTGCTGGACGATGTCGTCGAGGTGGGCGTCGGGCTCGTCTTGGTGCTCCTCGACGGCGGGCTCGTCGTGCGCGACGGGCTCCGGCGCGTGGACGGGAGCGGGCTCGTAGCGGTGCTCGTCCGCGTGTTCGTCGTGCGCGTGCTCCCGCGGCTCCTCGGCGCTGTCGCCGGGCTCCGGCTCGCGCCGCACGGGGCCGAGCGCCTCCTGCTCCGCGCGGGCGACCTCGGTGGGATCGGCGCCGCGGCGGCGTTGGAGGTCGAGGTGCTCGCGGATCGCGTCGTCCAGCAGACCCATGCGCGTCCAATGCTACCCGCCGAGCGGCGGGTGGTGGCACTCGGAAGCGCTCAGCGCGCGGCGGACGCCGGCTCGGCCGCGCGCTCGGTGCGGTTCTTGCCGGCGCGCTTCGCGCGGTAGAGCGCGGCGTCGGCCGCAGCGATCAGCGCCACCTTGTCGCCGTCTTCGGCGGCGGCGACGCCGCAGCTGACGGTGACGCCGATCGTGCCGCCCCCGTCGAGGCGCGGGATCCGCAGCGCGTCGACCGCGACGCGAATCCGCTCGGCGATCACGTAGGCGCCCTCGAGGTCGGTCTGCGGCAGCGCGACCGCCATCTCCTCGCCGCCGTAGCGCGCCGGCTCGTCGATCTCGCGCGAGCTCTCGCGCAGGATCCGTGCGACCTCGCGCAGCACGACGTCGCCCTGCGGATGGCCGTAGGTGTCGTTGACCTGCTTGAAGTCGTCGATGTCGAGCAGCACGAGCCCGAGCGGCTGTCCGAACCGCACGGCCGCGGCCGACTCGTTCGTGACGACCTCCTGGAAGCGGCCGAAGTTGAACAGGCCGGTGAGCTCGTCGGTGACCGCCTGGAGCTTGACCTGGTCGTGCAGCTCGACGTTCTCGAGCGAGATGCCCGTCTGACGGGCGAGCGACGCGACGAGCTCGCGCTCCTCCTCGCCGAACGGCGCTCCCGCGCGGGCGACGGCGACGAGACCGTGGAGGATGCCGTCCTCGCCTTCGCCTTCGCGCGCGATCGGCGCGGCGAGCGCGCTGACCGCGCCGTGGCTCGTCGCGACGGCGACGCCCTGCGCGCGCGCCTGCGCTTCGGCTGCCGCGATCGCCGCTTCCGCCCCGGCGATGTCGCCGACGCGCGCGCATTCGAGCAGATCGCCGTCCTCGGCCATGCGCACGGTCGCACGCCCGCAGCTCGCCTCGACGGCGTCGACGGCGGCCTGCGTGCCGATCTCCAGCAGCGCGGAGCGGTCGAGGTTCGCCGCGAACGTCGCGCCGATCCGCTGGATCGACTCGCGCAGCCGGATCCGCTCCTGCGCCAGCTCGGCGATCCGTTGTTCGAGCTCGCCCGACATCTTGTTGAACTCGCGACCGAGCGCGGCGAACTCGTCGTCGCCCTCGATCGGCACGGTCGTGGAGAAGTCGCCGCTCCCGATCCGCTTCGCGGCGACGAGGAAGCGCTCCAGCTGGCCGTGGAGCTGGCGGGAGATCAGCAGCGCGCCGAGGAACGCGAGCACGAGGAAGCCGGCGAGCAGGGCGACGGCGATCCAGCGCCCGCGATTGGCGGAGGCCGTCGTGCCGCTCGTGTCGGTGAGGACGGCGATCGCATCGTCGCTGCCGTCGAAGTCGGCGGCGTGGAAGCTGGCGAGCGTGTACTCGGTGCCGCCGAGGGTGAGGGTGGCGTGCTGCGGGAGGGCGCGCACGAGCGCGGAGGGCAGAGAGCCCGCGAGCAGCGCGCCATCGCGGACGACGACGATGCGGACGCCCGGCGCCCCGGTGGCCTGCGCGAATCGAGCGGCGGAGATCGTCGAGACCTCGACCAGCCCGCCGACGGTGCCGTGGATGCGCGCCGCACCGGCGGCGACCGCCGTGGCATCGCCGAGGTCGAGCAGCTCATGGTGTGCGCGCACGAGGCGCACGCGCGCAAGCCCGAGCTGGTGCGCGAGCGCGCCGGCGCGGTTGCGGGCCGCGATCGCGTCGCCGTTCTGCAGGGCGCCCACGAGGACCGGGTCGCGCGCAAGGATGCGGGCGTGCCGGGAGTCGCGCGCGGCGATGCGTCGATAGGCGTTGACGGTGGCGGTTGCATAGGCGCCGCCGCGCGCGCTCGCCTTCCCCTTCTCGCTCTGGGAGATCAGACGGACGACGACGACGCCCAGCGCGATCATCGGCACCACGACGATCAGGACGAAGAACAACGTCAGCCGAGCCCGGAAGCTCATTCCCTGTGATTCCCTCGCTGTCGCCTGCGCGCGTGAGGCTACCGCCCACGCCCGGCGATCGGCGCACCCCATCCGATCTTGCACGGGCTACACTTTCGGAACCGGTGCGCCCGCCCACCCAAGGCGGCCGCCACTCGGGGCTATAGCTCAGTATGGGAGAGCGCCTGGATCGCACCCAGGAGGTCGCCGGTTCGAGCCCGGCTAGCTCCACCTCACGAAGGCCCCGTCGCTACGGGGCTTTCGTCGTTCAGGCGGCGTCGTGCTCCTCCGCCGTCTCGACTGCCTCGGGCGCTGTTATTGCCCTCTGACTGCCAATTGGAGCCTCTACGAGCGCGAGACGGGGGCCGATCACCGATGCGCCTCGGACCATGACGCGCTCGGCGGTCGCCACTCAGGCAAGATGGAGCGCGCAATGCACCCAAAGTTGCGGGGGGACATCAATCTCGCAGGGAGCGTCACCACGCTCGTGCTCGGGACCGTCGCGCTTGTCACTTGGATCGTGAGCTGGCCGAGCGCGATCGTTCCAGCGATCTTCTTCGTCATCGGTCTGATCGGTCTGACCGTAATCTTCTTCGCCTCGGCGCTTCTCACTATGGAGAGCGCCGCCATGTCGTCCAACGCCCCACCTGTCCCGCTCTGGTTTGTGTTGGTCGTAGTCATCATCGGCGTCACGTCGGGATGGATCGCCATGCGACCCCTGCATCATCCGACCATGGTGCGTGTGGTTGGCGGCATCGTGCTTGGCTTTGCGCTGGTAACCAGCTCGGCAGTGGCTCTTACCGCGCTCCGGGCGCGGTACCGCGACGGTCGTCATGCCCCAAAGGACGGCTATGGCGATGGTGCGGAGCAACTCGCGTTTGAACTCGACTCCAACGACGAGGTCTCAGCGAGCTAGACGTTTTGGATCGACTCCCGCTTGGCGTTCGGAACTACGGCGGAGCCCTCGACGAGCGCGCGAAGGCGCTCCCGCTCGCCGTCGCGCCAGGCCATCGCCTTCGCGTAGACGGAGAGGGTGAGGTTCGCGGTCGTGTGGCCCATCTGGTCCATGAAGACGGCGGGGTCGCGGCCGAGCGCGACGAGGAGGGAGGCGAAGGTGCGGCGGAGCCCGTGAGGCGTGAGGTCAGCGGGCATCGTGGGCGCGCCGCGCTTGGCGAGCTTCGCGTTCGCGCTCGTGACCGCCGGGGTGAGGACGCGGTTGCGGATGTTCGACGGCGAGTGCTGCTCGCCGCCCGCGTAGCGGCCTCCGTAGCCGGTCGTGGCGAAGACGAGCGCGTCCGGGTCGCGATCCGGCTTCGCGGCGGCGTAGGCAAGCAGCTCGTCGCGGAGGACCGGGAGGAGATCGACGGTCCGCTCGGCGGCGTCGGTCTTCGTGCCGCGAACGTGGAGCGTCCCGCCCGCGAGGTTGAGGTCGCCCCATCGGAGGTCAAGCGCCTCCCCGATCCGGAGGCCGGCGAAGACGAGGACCGCGAGGAAGGTCCGGCGCCACGGCGGCGTCCGGCGACTCTCCTCGCGGTCGAGGTCTCCGGCGGCGGCGAGGAGCGCGGCGATGTGCTCGGCGCGGTCGAGGTAGGCGCGCTTCGGCTTGCCCGCGTTGAGCCGGCGCCGCTTCCCCTTCGCCGGGTTGCGGTCGATGTGCTCGTACTCGACGGCGACCTCCAAGACGGCGGAGAGCGTCTCGATGAACTTGTTGATGCTGGACGGCGCGAGCCCGCCGCGCGTGACCTTCCGCCGCCGGAAGCGGTCCACCCCCTCGACGGTGATCGCGTCGAGACGGAGCGGCCCGAACTCGCGGAGATGCCCGAGCCGCCACAGCAAATCGTCTTGGCCCTTCGGGCTCAGTCCGCGACCCTCGCGTCCGCCCTCCTCGCAGAGCCCGCGGAACCACTCGCTCGCGAACTCCCCGAACGTCGGCATCTCGCGCGGCTCGCGCTCCGGCGCGCGATCTTCGGGCGGCGTCCAGAGGCCGCGCTGCACGTCGGCCATGAGGTGCGCCGCGGCGATCTCCGCCTCCCTCCGGTCGCACACTTCAACGGTGACGTAGTGGCGCTTGCCGGCGTAGCGGAAACGCACGCCGTAGCTCGTGACCTTCCCCGTCCGCTTCGAGCGGTTCTCGTACAACTGCCCGGTGGGCTTCCTAGCCATCGCGGCTCCCCTCGTCGGCTCTCGCGCGAGGGGCACGGGCGCGCGCAGCCGAGCGCGACCCGTTCGGGCTACGCTCAGCGCGCGACGAGGCCGTATCTCTCGTCGCCGGGCCGGGGGCGTTGGTGCGCCGCCCGGCCACTTTCTCGGACTTCGCCGGGGAGTTGACCTCGAATACGGGCAGAAGTCCAGCGCTATTGCCCGGCCCGCGACTCCGGCGCCGCCGAGAAGCGCGCTCCGGCGGGCGATCCGCGGCGTCCGACCTCCCGCGAAGGGAGCGGGCGTTCAGCGCTTCGGCGACCAGCTCAGGGTCGAAGCGGAGCCGCGGCCGGGGACCGTCGCCGAGACGGAGCGCACCGAGCCGGTCGGCGTTCTCCCGGATCCACTCCGGCGAGACGCCGAAGCGCCGCGCGACCTCCGCGGCCGTCAGCAGCCGCTCATCATCGCGCGGGCAGCGGTCCTCCGCGAGCCCCGCGAGCACCCGCTCGGCGACGAGATCGGCGAGCGCGGTGAGATCATCCGGATGAAGACGAGCGCGCAGTCACGCCTCCCTCAGCCGCCGGAACAGCCTCGACTCCTGGGGCGGGCGGGTGGCAGATCCCGCCCACGCGTGGACCGCCGTCCGCGAGGCGCCAGTCGGAGGGGCGGTGGTGCTCGTACGCGCAGGGGGCCGGATCGCGACGCGACGCCATGTTGGCCGCCTTGGCCTTCTTGGCGTCGTAGAGGCGATCCGCCGGACCGTCTTCCGAAACGTGGCCACCGTGGCGCCCCGGGACAACGGGAAGGCGACCAACACCGCCAACCTCCCCATCAGAGCCGCGCGAAAGCTCCCACATCCACGCGCCGCCCTGGCCACCGTGCTTGCGAGAACTCACGCCGATCCGGCGCTTCGCGCGGTGGACCGTCTTCTGTGCGTGGCCCTCCGCCTTCGCCGCGTCGAGGACTGTCTTCGCCGGCAGAGTCCCGTCCGTGAGCAGGTCGCGAAGCCAGGCCATCGCCGCCCCGAGCGCGGAGCGGTCCTCCGGGGCTTCGAGCAAATCCTCCGCGCTGACACGGGAAGCGCCGAGGAGCCGCATCGCGGCCGTCTCCACGTCCTCCCCGGCCGCTCCAGCAACCGCGACCCGCTCGACGGCGAGGGCGTGTGCCGCCTGCCAGCCGACGTTGCCCTTGACGACAGACAAGACGCGCCGGCCGCTGTCCTCGGCGTTCTGCTCGGGGTCAGAGCCGAGGAGGAGGACGGAGCGGGCCAGCGCCGTGAACGCGCCCGAGTTGCCGATCCGGCGCAGCGGGTCGGCGCCCTCCGCCTTGTTCAGGTGCATGACGGCAAGAACCGCGCACCCCGTCTCCTCCGCCATCGCCTTCAGCGGCGCGAGCGCCTCGCGAACGTCCTGCTCGCGGTAGGCGGAGCGCTCCGCGTCGAGGTATGCCACGACGGGATCGAGCACGACGAGCTGGGCGCCCGTCTCCCTCACCTTCGCCGCGATCGCCGCGACGTCCTGCGGGAGCTGCACGAGCGCCTCGACGGCCTCGCCGCTCGGCAGCGTCTCCCGCAGGTCGAGGAGGTGGACGCGATCTAGGTCGGCGCCCACCGCCAGCAGCCGCGGCTTGATTGTGTCGTGCGGATCGTCCTCGGCCGAGGCCAGCAGCACGTCCGCCGCGACGCCACGCAGCGCCCCGTCCGAGCGGCCCGTGGAAACGAGCGCCGCGAGCAGCGCCGTCAGCAGCGACTTCCCCAGCCCCGGAGGGCCGGCGAGCAGCGTCACCTTTCCGAGCGGGACGAACGGCTGCCACAGCCAGCGCACGGAGCGGGCCGGCACCTGCGACATGGGCGTCAGCCGCACCTCCCGCGGGCTCACGCGGTCGTCCCCTTTGCCAGCGACCAGCCGACTCCCGCGGACTCGGGCGGCGCTCCGTCAGGGTCAGATAGAGAGCCGCTGCCGTCGTCGCGGGCAATCGCGACGCGGCGACGGCGTGCGCCGCCGGCCGGACGCGGCGCTCGACCACGCCGGACGGCGTGGCAGGTCGGGCGGCGAGCAGGCAGGCGAAGTGAGGACGGCGGGCGCCTTCGGATCGGCATCGCCAAGATCTTGTTCGCCCGCCGAAGCGCTTCCGGCGGTGTCCCGTGAGCGACGCGGCGCGCGATCGTGCGGCTCGCCTCCGGCGACCAGAGATCCGGATGATCGCGCTCCGCTCGCTCCGCCACAGCGAAGATCCGCGCGAGACGCTCCTCCGGCGACAGCGCCTCGAACGCCACCGTTCGGCGACGGGCCGCCCAACTGCGCAACGTCCGAAGGTCTCTGAGACGTCGGATAGCCGAGAAGCGAGTCACATGAGAAGGGTGACACGACCCGGAACCACAAGCCTCTGGCGAGCCACCAGGAACGCGCAAAGCGCGAGGAAATCGAAGGAGAACCGTGCGGAACGGAGCGCTGAACGCACCGCTCTGGGGGAGGCCCGGGCATAACTCCGAATAACCGACCACGGGCTGCTGCTATCGATCTACGATAAGTTGCAGATGCAACGATCTCGCAGACGCAGCCCGGCCGCCGACGTCTCCCGGCCCTGTGCGAACCAGACCCGCCGGGCGCGCGTTCGTGCATGAGACGACCGTCCGCTTCACCGGCGAACTGTGGGCGCGCGTCCGGGAGAGGAGCGAGCGCGAAGGCATCTCGGCCGCGCAGTTCATCCGCGACGCGACCGTGGCCCGGATCGCGGTCGAGGAGCACGTCCGGCCGCTTCGGATCGAACTCGACACGACGCTACGAGCGCTCGACCAGCGGATGCGGCGCGTTGAGCACACACTTGGCCGCCACGGCATCCGATAGCCCCCGAACCGGGGCCTGATGGCACGTCCGGTCCACAGCCCCGAGCACGACACGCTTGGTCACGTCGTCCTCGAACTCCGCGCCCGCCGCCGCCTCTCCCAAGAAGCGCTCGGCTACCGCGCCGGCCTCCACCGCAACTACGTCGGGGCGATCGAACGAGGCGAGATCAATCCTACGTTCCGCGTCCTGCTCAAGCTCGAACGCGGCCTCCAGCTTCCGCTCTCCGAGATCGTCGCGCTCGCCGAGACCCGGCGAGCCGAGAGGACCAAGGGGCCAGAGGCCGCGCAGTAACGACGCAGCCGACAAGCCTAGCCGCGGACGAGCTTGCCGCTGGGCGGGGATCCTCGAGCCCGCACCTCGGCCGTACCGACTATGCCTTCGACGCAGAAGGCTTGTTGTCGCTACGAGCATCGATGAGGAGGATGGCCTCCTCAGCTTCAAGCCCAAGCTCTGTGAGGATTCGCAAGACGCGCGCTTCGTCGTCAGCGGTGTAGTAGACGATGACCTTGACCGACGTCCTCGTCTTGTTGGCCGCTTCGTAGATCGCGACTTGTTTCTCCAGGTTGCGCTTGAGTTGCTTGTTGCTCCCGAGCTTGAACTCGATCAGTGACTTGTCGCCCGCGCCAAAGCTGGCCTTGAAGTCGACGGGACCCCGACCATTGTTGGGTTCCCTATTGATATCGAAATCCGTGCTGCACCACACCAGCCCAAATGCGAGCTGGACCTCCTTTTCCGTGGAGAACGGCTCGCCAGCACGGTTGAGAAGCTTGTAGCCGTCGTTGTCCTCAATGTAAGACTTGAAATACCGCGCGCGCTCCAGACACTCCTCGTAGCTCGTCCATGGCTTGTCATAGAACTCCGCGAGTCGCTCCAACTCGGCGACCGCCCGCTTGAGCTGCTCGACCAAGACCTGCCGCGCATCCTCTACCTTGTCGGCGCTGATCGCCTTAGCTCGGTCGCCATTGTCCTCCTGCAGCTTGATGTAGCGATCGATCAGCTCGGGGAAGCGAGCAATCGTGGCGGCCGCCGCGTCTCGCTTGCGCTTGGCGTCCGGATCCTCTCCCAGTTGTCGAGCAAAATAGCGGTTGATCCTCGCCCTCAGCTCAGTGTTTGGCACAGCTTCTGGGAGATGGCCGAACTTGCTGATCATGTCGGAATGGCTGATCCACGTGTCATCGCGCGTGAGCATGTCCACGGGGGTCAGCAAGATGAAGTCTCCGCGCAAAGTCGGAAGGTAGTAGCTAACCGGGACCCAGCTTTGTGTCGCGTAACTGAAGCGGGCTCGCGGAACACGAAAGGTCTGACAATGCTTCTTCGCAAGATGCTCGCGAGCGAAAGTCTGCGTGTACTCGCAGAGAAATCCCTTGATGAGATTGGTTGTGAAGTCGCTGATGTTGTCCTTGCCGACTCCCGGCCGGATCAAGCACAACTTCTCAAGGTGAGTCCCTCGGGTGATTGTCTCCTTGCCGAAATCGGCGAAGATCGCACCGAGCGCACCGTGAAGCTCCACGGCGAACTCTCTACCCAGGCCCGCGCCCTCGTTGCCGAACAAGGTGAAGCCCAACCAGTTCTGCTTCACCTCCTTGAAGCGATAGAGGCTGTCGATCAGCCCATCATCGAGATCCTCTTCGGCCGCCAAGTCGCGGAGGAACACGAGATAGCGCAGGATGTCTGCGTGGAGCTGTTGGTATGCCGCATTCTCACTGTCAAACAGCAAAAACGGATCGACAAACAGCGGGAGGTCCGACACGACGCTGATATCGAGGGCACCGTACTTCTCCAGGACGCCCGGCTTGAGGCCGAAGTGTTGTGAGAAGTACAGCTCCACGGAGGTGCACAGCGTACGCTCGGTCTCGGTCGTATGTACCGGTTTTGGTGATTTCGGCGATCCAGCGTGCACGGCGACGAAAGTGGCCCCGGTGCCCTGCCGGCGGCAGGAAAAGACCCCCGAACAAGCGATCAGACGTAGTAGCGACCCGCCCGATGTTGTGTGGCCCCGTTACCGGCAGCGGGGCGGTAGCCCCATTTCCGACTCCCGCAGACAGCTACAAGAGCTCACGCAGCTCGTCGCGGCTGATGCCTGCGGTCTTGAGGATGCTGAGGAGAAGGCCGGGCTTGATGTCGCGGTTGTGGACCGGGAGCACGACGGCATCTCGTCGGTCAGGATGCACGAAGTAGTGGTGGCTGCCGCGAGTGCGGCGGTGCTGCCAGCCCTTGGCTTCGAGGACGCGGATCAGCCGTCCGGGCTTGATCGCGGGGAGCTTGTCGCTCACGCAGCTTCGACGGCGACGCGCTCGCGGCGGACGGTCGGGACCGGCCAGCCCTCGTCGCGCATGATCTCCAGGTAGCCCTCGATCGCGTCGCGGGCCATGTCGAGGGCCTCCTCGACAGTCTCGCCCTGGGTGGCGACGCTCGGGAGGTCGGGCACGAAGACGCTGAAGCCGCCCTCGGCCTCGGGGACCAGCACCACGTCGTACTCGCGTCGCTCCATGTAAGGCAGCTTACGCCAGCTCCCGTGAGGGTCAACAACATTCAACGGGCAGTACTGCCCAGATCGAGCCGGATCCAGCCCGATCGGACCGCATCCGCGGAGGTGATCTGGTCGCGCGGGAGGCCCGGGATTTCCCGCGGCTACGGGCGATCCGGCCGCTCCGCCGCCCGCACGCCCAGCCGGATCGCACCCAGGAGGTCGCCGGTTCGAGCCCGGCTAGCTCCATCGGATGGAAGCCCTGCTAGTGCGGGGCTTCATCTGGGCAGCCGCTGCGGATTCGGTCGGGAGGTCACGACCCGGCTCGACGCATCGGAGCCGCCCTCGGCGTGCACCCACAAGGCGGGCAGGCGATCGCCCGTTTGCTGACCGGCACCATCGCGCCTCGGACTCCCCGATGCACAGGCCCTCGGCGATCGGCGGCAGCGCCGAGCGGTCGCTCCGGGCGGCAACCGAAAGTGGCAGATCGGCTGCCGAGCCCCGCTCCTGGCCGAGCGGCTCGGTAGGGTCATCCCCATGCCGGTCGGACCGACGTTCAAGGACCCTGAGCCTGGTGCACTATTCCCTGCTCGTCGGAGGAGAATTCTCGGAAATTAATCAGCAGTAATGAGGTATCAGTGGCTCTGAAGAAAACCGACCTGTACAGCTCGATCTGGCAAAGCTGTGATGAGCTGCGCGGCGGCATGGATGCCAGCCAGTACAAGGACTACATCCTCACGCTGCTGTTCATGAAGTACGTGACGGATAAGGCCAAGGCTATCCCGGGCCAGACCCTGATCGAAGTCCCGAACGGCGGATCGTTCGACGACATGGTGGTTCTGAAGGGCGATCCCGAGATCGGGGACAAGGTCAATAAGGTCATCTGGAAACTCGCGGAGGCCAATGACCTCGTCGGCGTCATCACCGAGGCCAACTTCAACGATCCCGAGAAGCTCGGCGGCGGCAAGGAGATGCAGGACCGCCTCAGCAAGCTGGTGGCCATCTTTGCCGACCTGGACTTCAGCGGCTCGCGAGCCGAGGGCGACGACCTGCTGGGCGACGCCTACGAGTACCTCATGCGGCACTTCGCCACGGAGTCTGGCAAGAGCAAGGGCCAGTTCTACACCCCAGCCGAGGTCTCACGGGTGATGGCCAGAATCGTCGGGGTCGGCGCCGACACCAGCCAGGATGACACCGTTTACGACCCAACCTGCGGTTCTGGCTCCTTGCTCCTGAAGGTCGCCGCCGAGGCGCCGCGCGGCATCACGATCTATGGCCAGGAGAAGGACAACGCCACGTGGGCCTTGTCGCGGATGAACATGATCCTCCACGACAACGCCACCGCCGACATCGCCAAGGGCGACACCATCACGAGCCCCAAGTTCGTGACCATGGACAGCAAGCTTCGCACCTTCGACTTCGTGGTCGCCAATCCGCCGTTCTCGCAGAAGTCATGGACGAACGGCCTTGAGAACGAGTACGACCGCTTCGTCTACGGCAAGCCGCCGGAGAAGAACGGCGACTATGCCTTCCTGCTGCACGCACTCGCCTCGCTCAAGAGCACCGGCCGAGGTGTGATCGTCATGCCCCACGGCGTGCTCTTCCGCGGCAACGCCGAGGCGACGATTCGCCGCGAACTTCTGAAGCGTGGCTTCATCAAAGGCATCATCGGGCTGCCGCCAAATCTCTTCTACGGCACCGGCATCCCGGCGTGCCTCGTCGTGCTGGACAAGCTGGGCGCCGGCGAGAAGCGCGACGTGTTCATGATCGACGCCTCCATGGGCTTCGTAAAGGACGGCCCTAAGAACCGGTTGCGCCACCAGGACCTCCACAAGATCGTCGACGTCTTCAACAAGCAGACGGAGATCGCGCGCTACTCGCGGCTGGTGCCCTACAGCGCGATCGCATCTGCGTCCAACGACTTCAACCTCAACATTCCGCGCTACATCGACTCCTCGGAGCCCGATGACATCCAAGACCTCGAAGCCCATCTCCACGGTGGTATCCCGGAGCGGGACATCGACGCTCTGCAGTCGTTTTGGGACGCCTTCCCGTCGCTGCGCAAGCAGCTGTTCACAGAGAACCGGCCGGGCTACAGCGACCTCGCCGTAGATATCGCGGACGTCCAGCAGACCGTGCTCGACTCGGCCGAGTTCCAGCAGTACCAGACCGACGTGCGTGCAAGGGTCGATGAGTGGTTCGCCGCTCACCGTGTGGAACTGGAGGCAATCGGCCCGGAAACCAAGCCGAACGACCTCATCGCCAGCCTGGGCGACGATCTGCTCGCCCGCTTTCAGGACGCGCCGATGCTCGATCCGTACGACGTCTACGAGCATCTGCTCAGCTTCTGGAGTGAGACGATGCACGATGACGTCTTCCTGCTGATGACGAGCGAGAGCTGGAGCGACGCGGCCCTGCCTCGCCACGCCATCGTCGACAAGGACAAGAAGCTCAACGAAACGCCCGACCTCCAGGTCGGCACAGGCAAGAGCACGTCGAAGTACAAGATGGACCTGATCCCGCCGGCGGTGATCGCCAGGCACTACTTCCCTGATGCCCTGGCGAACCTCGACACGCTTAACGCCGCAGCCGACGCGGCGGCGCAGACTAAAGAGGAGTACATCGAAGAGCACGCGGTCGAGGAGGGTCTGCTCTTCTGTGTCGTTGATGAGGACACGGTGACCAAGGCGTCGGCCAAAGCCTGGCTGAAGGCAGGCAGGAGCGACGGCTCCGACCCTGAGGAGATCGTCGCTTTGGAGCACGTCATCGCGCTCTTCGACGCCGAGGCGGCAGCCAAGAAGGCCGCCAAGGATGCTCAGACGTCGCTTGACCTCGAGGTGCTCAAGAGATACGAGCTCGATGAGTCGGAGGCCCGGCTGCTCGTCCTCAACGACAAGTGGCGATCGACCGTGGCCATGCGCATTGGCGAGGAGCTTCGTGTGCTGGTGCTGGGTCTCGCAGGTCGGGTAACCGAGCTCGGCGGTCGGTATGCGAAGACGATCGAGGCGCTCAACGACGAGGCCGAGCAAGCGGCATCGCGGGTGCTCGCAGACCTGGCAGACATGGGCGTGCGATGAGCAGCACTCATTGGAGCGCCGTCGCACTGAGAGACGTGGCGACGTTCGCTTCCGGGAAGACGCCGAGTCGATCGCGCCAAGCCGAATTCTTCGATGGAGGAACGGTGCCGTGGGTGAAGACACTCGATCTCACAAACTCAGATATTGGAACCACGGCCGAGCGCGTGACCCAGCAGGCTATTCGAGATGTCAAGCTCAGCGTTCAGCCGGTTGGCACGGTCTTGGTCGCTATGTACGGCGGCTTCAACCAGATTGGTCGCACCGGTGTTCTCCGGATACCTGCTGCCACAAATCAAGCCATAACGGCTGTCCTTCCCAAGCAAGCGAGGCTCGACTCCGACTTCCTGCTTCACACCTTGAATTACAGGGTGGACCACTGGCGTACAGTCGCAAGCAGCAGTCGGAAGGATCCAAACATCACGAAGGCTGACGTCCAAGCTTTTCCGCTGAACCTGCCGCCTCTTGCCGAACAGAAGGCGGTGGCTGCTGCCCTGAATCACGCCGACGACCTCATAGGAAGCCTGGCTCGAGCGATCGCCAAGAAGCGGGCGGTCAGGCAGGGCCTGTCACAGCAGCTTCTGACCGGAGCGACGAGGCTGCCGGGGTTCACCGACTCGTGGCGGCAGACCCTACTCAGATCGCATGTGAGCTACTTGAAGACTGTGCCGCTGTCTCGCGCCCAGCTCGATACCACTTCGCCAATCCGCTATCTCCACTACGGCGACATCCACACCAGCGACAGCCCGTTCCTGTCCACGGCCGACGTGTCGATGCCACGAGCCCCCGCAAGGTTTGCCGGCTCGGCAGGACGGCTTCAGGTCGGCGACCTCGTCTTCGCGGACGCCTCCGAAGACCCAGCCGGTGTCGGCAAGTCTGTAGAGATTACATCCGTTCCCACCCAGGGGGTCATCCCTGGACTCCACACGATTGCTGCCCGGTTCGACAAAGACGTGCTTGCCGATGGCTTCAAGGCGTACTTGCAGCTACATCCGACCTTCCGACGATCACTACTGCGTCTCGCGGCGGGCACGAAGGTTCTGGCGACGACGCGCTCTTACATATCAAGCGTAGAGTTGAGCCTGCCGCCCATCGACGAGCAACGGGCTATCGCCCAGGTGTTGAGTAACACAGACGCCGAGATCGACGCGTTCAAGCTCCGTCTGGATAAGGCCAAGGCCATAAAGCAAGGCATGGCGCAACAGCTCCTCACGGGCGAGGCGCGGCTGCCGGTAGCGGAGGCTCTGGAATGACTCCCGAGGTTGGTGATCCCGAGCGCAAAGCCCAACAGCGGATCGTCAAGCTTTACGAAGAGCAGCTCGGCTATGACTACCTCGGCAATTGGGAGTCCCGCGAGGACAACGCCAATGTCGAGGTACAGCTCTTTGAGATGAACCTCGAAGAGCGCCGCTACGGCGCTGTTCAGATCAGCAGAGCTGTTGATGAGCTGAGGAAGGCTGCCGCGATCGGCGGGGGCCGTGACCTTTATGAGGCCAACAAGGACGTCTACGAGCTGCTGCGCTACGGCGTCAAGGTTCAGCCTGACGTCGGCGAACATCACGAGACGGTCTGGCTCATCGACTGGAAGAACCCGGAGGCTAATCATTTCGCGATTGCCGAAGAGGTGACGATCCACGGCACCAATACCAAGCGCCCGGACATCGTCCTCTACGTGAACGGCATCGCCGTCGGCGTCATCGAGCTGAAGCGCTCCTGGGTCAGCGTCGGTGAAGGCATCCGCCAGACCATCGGCAACCAGCGCCCGGACTTCATCCGCCAGTTCTTCACGACCAACCAGCTCGTCTTTGCGGGTAACGACGTGGAGGGTCTGCGGTATGGCGTCATCGGCACGCCGGAGAAGCACTGGCTGCGTTGGAAGGAGACCTCCGATATCGAGGAACCACTCGACCGCGATCTCATGCGGCTGACCTCCAAGGAGCGGCTGCTGGAGATCATCCGCGACTTCATCGCCTTCGACGGCGGCGTCAAGAAGATCTGCCGCCACAACCAGTACTTCGGCGTCAAGGCAGCCCAGGCGCGGGTCGAAGCGCGCGAGGGCGGCATCATCTGGCACACCCAGGGCTCTGGCAAGTCGCTGACAATGGTCTGGCTCGCCAAGTGGATTCGCGAGCATCAGCAGGACCCCCGCGTGCTCATCATCACCGACCGCACGGAGCTGGACGCCCAAATCGAGCGCGTCTTCCACGGCGTCAACGAGAGCATCCACCGAACGTCGAGCGGAAAGGACCTGATCTCCACGCTGAACCAGTCGAAGGAGTGGCTGATCTGCTCGCTCGTTCATAAGTTCCACGGCTCCGACAGCGACGCGGACCAGGCAGAGGCGGACGCCGCCTTCCTGAAGGAGCTGAACAGCACCATTCCCCAGGACTTCTCGGCCAAGGGCAACATCTTCGTATTCGTCGACGAGGCGCACCGCACGCAGTCAGGCAAGCTGCACGACGCGATGGCGGCAATCTTCCCGAACGCCATGTTCATCGGCTTCACCGGCACTCCGCTGCTTACGGCACACAAGCAGAGCAGCATCGAGAAGTTCGGGAGCTTCATCCACACCTACAAGTTCGACGAGGCCGTCGCCGACGGCGTCGTGCTCGACCTGCGCTACGAGCCGCGCCACATCGACCAGGATCTGACGAGCCCCGAGAAGGTCGACAAGTGGTTTGAGATCCGCACGCGCGGACTCACCCACCTCGCCCGCGCCCAGCTCAAGAGGCGCTGGGGCACGGTTCAGAAGGTGACGAGCTCCGAGCCCCGTATTCGCCAGATCGTCGACGACGTCCTGATGGACATGGAGACCAAGCCGCGCCTGATGGACGGCCGCGGGAACGCCATGCTCGTCTGCGCCAGCATCTACCAGGCGAGTAAGGCATATGAGCTGTTCTGCGAGGCAGGCTTAAAGGGCAAGTGCGCAATTGTCACCAGCTACACCCCTCACCCGGGCGACATCAGCAAGGAAGACTCCGGCGAGGGCGCGACTGAAAAGCTCCGGCAGTACGAGATCTATCGCCAGATGCTGGCCGACCACTTCGGCGAACCGGCCGACACGGCCATGTACAAGGTCGAGCAGTTCGAGAAGGACGTCAAAGAGCAGTTCCTGAACCACCCGGCCCAGATGCGGCTGCTCATCGTCGTCGACAAGCTGCTCACGGGCTTCGACGCCCCGCCGGCGACCTACCTCTACATCGACAAGAAGATGCAGGACCACGGCCTGTTCCAGGCCATCTGCCGCGTCAACCGCTTGGACGGCGACGACAAGGACTACGGCTACATCATCGACTATCGCGACCTCTTCAACTCGTTGGAGGGCGCGATCAAGGACTACACCTCGGGCGCTCTGGACGGCTACGAGAAGGAAGACATCGAAGGCCTGCTGACCGACCGCGTTGAGCAGGCGCACGAAGACCTCGAAAACGCCCTGGAGAGGGTGCGTGCCATCTGCGAGCCGGTTGCCCCGCCCAAGGGCACGCTCCAGTACCAGCGGTTCTTCTGCGCCAGCGAGCAAGGCAATGCAGAGGAGCTGAACGGCAACGAACCGAAGCGCCTGGCTCTGTACAAGGCAGTCGCCACGCTCGTTCGGGCATACGCCAACCTTGCGAACGACATGGAGGAGGCCGGCTACAGCGCTGCCCAGGCCGAGGCCGTCAAGAAGGAGGTCGGCCACTACGCCGCCGTGCGCGATGAGGTCAAGCTGGGCGCTGGCGAGAACATCGACCTCAAGCAGTTCGAGGCCGGCATGCGCAAGCTCCTGGACGACTACATCCACGCCAGGCCGTCGCAGCTCGTCGCCGACTTCGACGGCGCCGGCCTCAGCCTCGTGCAGCTCATCGTCGAGAAGGGCGGCGGTGCGATCGACGAGCTGCCGGAAGGCATCAAGGAAGACGAGGAGGCGGTCGCCGAGACGATCGCCAACAACATCCGCAAGGTCATCGTCGACGAGCGCGCTACCAATCCGAAGTACTACGATCGGATGTCCACCTTGCTCGAAGCCATCATCGTCGAGCAGAAGCAGAAGGCCGTCGAGTACAAGCGGTACCTGGACCAGCTCCTGGCGCTCGCCAAGCAGGTCGGCACCAAGGAGGCCGACGTCAAGTACCCGGACTGGGCGGACACCGGCGCCAAACGAGCGCTGGTCGACTTCGGGTTTCCGAGCGAAGACATCGCGCAGGTCGTCGACCACGCGGTGCGCACCACCAAGCCGGACAGCTGGGTCGGCAACAAGGTCAAGGAGAAGAAGGTCCGCCTGGGCCTGGTGTCTGTGCTGCCCGACGGGTATGACCGGCTCGATGAGCTCATGGAGCTGTTGAAGGCACAGAATGAGTACCGCTAGCTCTCACCTGACCGTCGCCGGCCTGAGCATCGACGTCGTCCGCAAGGACATCAAGAACCTTCACATCGGCGTCTACCCGCCTGTTGTCGGCTGACATTTCTTCTTGCGTCCGCGGTCGAGGGACGGCGTCCCGATGACCAGTCAGGCACTCACGCGCGTCGAGTGCCCGAACGACGTGGATCCCCGTAAGCGGCCGTAATCCGGCGCCAGCGGAGTACCCGTCCACAGTCGAAAGCGCTATTGCCCGAGCGTTCCGCGCGAACCACACGATCGCCCCAGCACAGCGGTAGCGGGCGCGCTCACACGGGCAGGACCGACCTCATATGACGTACCGAGTAGTCTCGGCAGCGTCGCCCGCCGCGGTGTGTGCCCAGATCGATTCGTGGCTCGCGCTTGCGGGACTCTTCGAGGAGTCCCGCGCAGTGCAATCGAGGGAGCACGATCGTGATGCAAGCAGGCAGACCAGCGCGGTTGACGTGGATGGTTCTCGGGCTGTCGCTCGCGGTGTCGCTGTGGATGGCCGCCGCCGTGTCGGCGACCGGCCCGGGTGGGTGGGACCATCTCGGCACCGGCGCGGCGAGCAGCGGTGCGGCGCTGAACGGCCGCGTCGACGTGCTGGCCAGCGTCCCCCACTTCGGCGCGATTCCAGACTCGGTGTACGCGGGAGGCGTCTTCACCAGCGCGGGCGGCAGCACCTCGGCGGTCGCCGTCGCCCGCTGGGACGGCAGCGCCTGGCACTCGATCGGCGCACCGCCGATCTCGACAGCCGCCGGCGCTGGCGTCGATGCGATCGCGGTCGACCGGGTCACCGGCAAGGTGTACGTGGGCGGCAACTTCACCAACGCGGGCGGCAACCCCAACGCGGACTTCCTCGCGGTCTGGGACGGCGTCTCCTGGAAGTCGTTCTGCGCGCCGATCACCGCAAACGTCAAGGCGCTCCAGATCATCAATCGGACGCTCTACATCGGCGGCGACTTCGCCGACGGAGCGGGCCGGACGTCCGCCGACAAGCTGGTGCGCTGCAACCTGGACACCGGCACGTCCTCCTCCACGGTCGTCAGCCAGGAGATCAACGGCGCGGTCTACGCGCTC
>Ga0134121_10000216_pt1 | contig 69261 bp, 16 predicted proteins | sample KB301_FD_96463 | JGI IMG/M metagenome (GOLD analysis project Ga0134121, IMG submission 96463) | Terrestrial soil microbial communities without Nitrogen fertilizer from Kellogg Biological Station, Michigan, USA - KB3-0-1 | ecosystem: Environmental > Terrestrial > Soil > Unclassified ...
CCGACACCGACTTCTCGTTTTCGATTGCGAACCCCGAAGGCAATTACTTTGCGCGAGTCTTCGCCGTGGACGCAAACGGCATTTTCAGCGCGCCGTCAAACACCATCTCTTTTTCAGTTTTTTATAACAATCCGCTGCCTCCGCCGCCCTCGATCGTCGCGCCTGTGAACAACCCAACCCTGACGCTGCCGATCACGCTCGAGTGGAACCACGTCGCGAACCCGCAGCCGAGCGGATACGAAATTCAGATCGCGCGCGACTCCGCTTTCTCGTCCATCGAGGTTGACGACCCGCAGCTCAACGGTCCAACGCGAGAGATTTTGTCACTTACTGCGGGGAAGAAGTTCTGGCGCGTACGCTCCGCTCAAGGGGATTCGTCGCCGACGACTGCCGCGTTGACGGCCTGGTCTGCGACCGGCACGTTCACCATCAGCTCGGCTCCGCCGACGCCCGTCTCTGTGAAGCTCGCCAAGGATCCTCTCTACAGCGGCGATACGACCCTCGTCCAGATACAATTGACGGCGGCAGTACCGGCGGGCGGCGCCACTATCAACCTCAACAGCTCGAATCCGAGCGTGTTCTCAGTCCCGGCGACTGTGACGATGCCCGGCAACACCGCGTGGATGCAGTTCCAGGTGCAGGCAGGGCAGGTGACAGCGCCAACGCCCGTCACACTCACGGCAACTCTTAATTCCGGGTCAGCCTCGGCGCAGTTCAACTTGCTGCCGCCCGCGTTGAAGTCGCTTACGATCTCGCCGAGCACCATCAGCGGTGGCGCGCAGCCGCAGGGAATCGTGATGCTCAATGGTCAGGCTCCTGCAGGCGGAGCCCTGGTGAGTCTGACAAGCAACTCACCGTCTGTGAGCCCACCATCATCGGTGCTGGTCGCGGCCGGCGATTTCTCTGCCTCGTTCGCGATCCCGTCGAGCGGCGTCACGGCAAACACAACCGCAACAGTCACGGCGAGCTACGGCGGCGCGTCCGCGCAAGCGCAGGTCACACTGACGCCGCAGCAGCCACCTTCAACGCTGACTCTTAGTCCAACCTCGACAACAGGGTTGGGAGGCAGCTCATTCGCCACCGTTACGGTCGCGTCGCCCTCGTCTACCGACGAGCTCTTGCAGGTTGCAAGCAGCAATCCGGCGGTCGCCTCCGTTCCGAGTAGCGTGACGATCCCCGCAGGCTCGACCGCAGGCGGCTTCAACATCTTTACGAGCTCAGTCAGCACGCAGACCGTAGTCACAATCTCCGTCTCCGGCGGAGGCGTGACCAAGACCGCCAACCTGACAGTCAATCCATCAGCGCCGACGCCGCCACCGACGCCGTCTGCGCCGTCACTTCTGTCACCCGCAACCGACGCAAAGGTCGGGCAGCCGATCACATTTGACTGGTCGGACGTTGCCAACGCGACGAGTTACGAGATACAGATTGACAGTTCGCAAAACTTCACCGCGCCGCTCACGTTCAGCCAGACAGTGAGCGTGTCGCAGGCGACGATTACGGGTCTGCCCGCGCAACGGCTCTTCTGGCGCGTGCGTGGCTTCAACTCGGCGGGCGTTGCTGGTCCATTCTCCAGCTCGCGCAGGTTTACCGCAGGGGCTGTTTCCACGCCTCCGGCAGCGGCCAGTCTTTCAGCGGTGAACGTGAGTCCGAGTTCTATCGTCGGCGGAAACACAGCACAGGGAACGATCACCTTGACGAGCGGTGCGCCGAGTGGCGGCGCTGTGGTGAGTCTGAGTAGTGCGAACGCGTCTGTCGCTGGTGTGCCCGCAAGCGTCACCGTGGCGGCGGGAGCTTCGAGTGTGACCTTCAACGTCACCACCTCGACCGTAACTGCCAACACGAGCGTCGTCATCACCGCGACCTACAACGGAGTAAGTCGCACGACGACGCTGACCGTCACGCCCGCGTCCACGCCGCCGCCGTCCACCAATCCGCTGCCCGCGCCCTCGCTCATCAGCCCAGCGGCTGACGCACGCTTCAGCCCAGGCACGAGCATCACGTTTGACTGGACAGACGTTAGCGGTGCAGCGAGCTACACGATCCAGATTGACGACTCAGACACGTTCTCGTCGCCAATCGTGAATCAAACCACGACAGCGTCGCAGTTCACGACTAACACGCTTCCGACGACGAGGATGTGGTGGCGGGTGCGCGCCAACTCGTCCTCCGGCACTCCGGGCAACTGGTCGTCGGCGAGGCGCTTTGAGGTGAAACAGTAGTCTCTAGCCTACAAGATCGCCATCTAGTCGCGGATGGCGATCTTGTAGAGCTGGGTTTTGTATTGATTGTCCTTCGGCTTCGACCCATCTCCGACGTAGCTTGCGCCGATTGCGTACACGAGGGTGCAGGAACTCGGCGATCCCCAGTGTGGATGCGAATCTTGCGTTGGCTTACCCCAGTTAACTTCAAACAGCCGACACGGCAGATCGACCGTGTACCGGTCACGAAGCGTGAGCGTTGCCGCGTCGATTCTGAAAATCGATCGCCCGTGCGAGACGAATAGCCACTTACCATCGAGACTGCCCACCATGCTTGCTGACCGCGACTGTTTGTCACGATCCTGAACTTTCCGCTGTCGTGTATCTGTGGTCAGGTTTGCGACGCCTTCACCGCGCGGAAGCGAAAGTGTATGAGTCTGCTTCCATGTTTTATTGTCGACGCGCGAGATCCGTAGCCCTTCATTATCACCCTGCGAGTGGGCGCAATAGATTACCAATCCATCTCTGCCAAAGACGACCGCTTCTTCTCGGCCAGTCGACTGAAGAGCGAGCGTGCGAATGTCGTTGGCTGAATTTCCGACGACGAACACTCCGCCACTGATGCAGATGGCCACCTCCCTGATGCGCTCACCTCTGGGAGAGACTGCCGATGGAGAAAGCGACATGGGAATCATCGAAGCCGGGACCCAGAACGGAGCTCCGGGCAGGGCAGGCTGCTGATTAAAACCCCTTACGTCGTCCAAAAGTATTTGTGACCTCACGAAGAAATCCAAATTCTGCTGAAAGTTTTTCCCGACGAAGCCACGGAAGAGCTGGAAATGGTAGGTGTAGCTCGAAAACATTCCGACGTTGGCGTTCGGGTTCGTCTCAATCATGCAGCAGTCGCCATCGATGTGAGCCGTAAAGGCGCTGAACGTGCTGTTAAGATAAGGTTGCTTCGATTTGATTTGCAGCGATGTATCCAGGAGCCACAGCTCATTATCGAACAGCGCCAACACAGCGTCCCTCGTGACTGCGATACTATTCGGCATCGCCAAACCGCCACGTACGCCATAAAGCAAATCGATGGTGGTTGCGGTGACAGAAAAGTTTTCCGGATTGATCCTCAGTATCCGCTTTTTCGATTGGTTGTCAGGGACCGACAAAGGAATATAAAGCGCATCTCCGCGCTCGCTCGCCACGCCGTCTCCCGTGTAAACGCCGTTGAGATCGCTCTTCCCTACATACGTGATCCTGAGCTCGAAATTGTTGACGGCTTCTGTCACAACCTCAGCGCGCAATCCGGTTGAGCGGCTATCGTCAATGCTAATCAGTTTGCGTGGTGGAGCGCTGGCGGAAGCGATCTCAATGCCCGAAGGAAGACTGAAGTCAACGTTGACCTGCAAATCACCCGCGCCGTGCGCGTAGATGGAAAACGCGGGAGTGTTATACGTTATCACTGTCTCTGTCGGGTATTGGCCCTGGTTGGGCTCGCGCCACAGTTGATAAGTCGTCGCATTTTGGACGCGCAACTTGACGCCCTCGACGAGTAGTTTCGGAACAGGCAACGCGATCGGCTTGTCAGTGGTGTGCCTGACTGTGGTGCCCTGGACCTCGGCGACGGACAATCCGCGCTGGCTGTCTTCGGCGATTCGCTTGAAAACTGAAGTTGCAGTCGAGAGATCGCGGCCCGAGAAAGTCACTTCAACAAAGTAGTCGTGTTTGCCGCCGGCCTGCCGTTCAACCAGAAAACGCAGACGCAGCGGCGCTGGATCAGCTTCGTTGTATCTGAACTGAAACGTCGCCGAGCTTCCGTTATTCAGTCTTTCCGGCACACGCGAAAGGAGCTCGCCTGGTCCCATTGGACCAAAGCTGGTTAGACCAGCGTTGCGGTAATGATCTCTCATCTGCACGAAGTTCAAGCCTGAGTTGTTAGTGATCGTGAACTCACGTTTCTTATCCAGATACGGAGGCAGCGCTGCTGTGGGAACGGCCGACACGTAATCATGTGCGAAGAGTGATTCCGAACCTACCGCGAGCGTATGTGTTTCTCCGTTAGGTTGAATCAGCCACAGGCGGCGTGAGCCAGTCGGGCGGTAAGCACTAACGGCACCCTGTTTGACGTCGATGTCATGACCACAGCGCGCCCAGTAATTCTTCTGCGGATTGTAGACCAGATCCTGTGGACTATCCGGATTAGCGGACGACTCGGCGACGTAACCCAGCACGTTATGCAAGCCAAATCGCTCGAGTGATTTGACTGACGGCACCGAGCTTGGACTCAATACGGCAAGCGTCTTTCCTAAAGGCACAAAGACGCCCTCAGAGATCATCGATTTTAGAGGATTGTCTTCGCTGATGGCCCTCGCGGCCACCTTCGGTTCTTCGAGCGTGCCTGCAGTCGTCAAATCGAAACGAAACATCCGGCCCGAGCCACGGCTCAACGCGTAGAGCGATCCATCGAACATTAGCAAGCGATAACCGGTCAGAGACTCGAGATGAGGTTCAGGGCGGTATTCAGCTTTCTTCGTGGTGCTGTTGAAGGCAACTGAGAAAGCATGACGAACTCGCGCCTCCGGCAAGCCGCCTTCGATCACCACGTAAACGCGCCCACGGAAACCGACACACTCGAAGATCGTTTCCGGCAGTGCGAAGAGTGGGCCAACATCCGCCGGGAGCGTGAGTGGCGGAATGTCTTCAGGTTTTCCATCAATTGTGTAAGGCGCCACCTCGAGATCGTCCTGGCTCGTTCGCCGTAAAACAACGAACCTCTTTTCACCGGCCGCGAGGCTGAGCCACTGCTTCGGCACTTCTGTGCTGGTTTTAGTGAAAGTAAGTTTAGTCAGGCGCTGCACCGGATCACTTTCGCCGACCTCGGCGATAAACAATCCCTCAGCCGTCAGGACCGCAAGTTTCGGCGCCAGCACCGCCATCGCCAGCGGGTCTTTAAGATTCGCATTCGACATGGTCTCCCACGAGACTACCGACGCCTCTTTACTCTCGGATTCCATCGACTCCGCTGACAGAACGATCTTTTCACCAGTCTTCGACGCACTAACGCGCATCACACCGGTTCCTTCGTAAGAGCGACCCTTCGTTTGCTGGGTTAACTGGATTGTTCGTGTCGTGTGCCGGACGTTGCCGCTGCTGACGTTGAGCGTGATTTCAGGAACGCCCCAGGCCGCCCAATTAATCTCCAGCAGGCCGTGAGGCAGAATGTCTTTCGGGTAGAGGGAAACATACAGGTATTTGTGATTCGAGGTATCAAAGGAAAGCATTCTTACGACTTGTACGTTGTCATGTCCCTTACGTTTTACTTCCGCTTCCAACACATAGGTCGTCGCGCTCATTATGCGGACGTCTACTGAGCCCGCGGAGAGTTTAAATTCGGCGTTTGGCTTCGTATCAAGTTTAATTTCGGGATTACCGCCCGGTAATGGTCCACGCAACACTGCGCTTACTCCATCTTCGATCCTCCACAAAACCTGTACCGGGTCGCCCGGAGTCACGAGGTTTGGGGTCTTATGTTTTGTGTACAACTCAACCACGGGCGACCAGGTAGTCTGCTCAGGTTTAAACTCGATCTTGTCGTAGATAGAGGCGTCGTCTCCCTGCTGGTAGCTATAAAGGAGATCGACAAGGCCACGGTTGGCAGTGGGGTCGAGCGGGATGGTCACAGTGAAGTCGCCGTTCGGCGGAAGCTTAACCGGCGCGGGCAAATCGTTGCCGGCCTGGTCCATATCATTGATGAAAGTGATGAAGAGGGTGGAGTCGGATGTTTCGCGCCGGACCCAGACAGACCAGCCTTGTGGTCCAGTGACGATGCCGGCCAGACTCTTCGCCCCGGGCGGGTTGTCACTTTTCGCGGCTGCTATGGCTGCGGCATTGATACGATCGTCCACCAGGTAAGCCGGGGGAGAGAGCTCGATCACCAGCCTCTTGTCCAAAGAGGCGCCGCTGATGTTCTTTACTTTGAAAGCCAACTCTTTCGCCGTGTAAGTCACGGCCGTGAATTCAAGGAGTTTTCCAGCCATCGGTTTTCCTTAATTTATTCTTCGTTGAGCAGAAGTAGGCGTCCTTCAGTTGCGACTACCGGCTGATCGTTGAAATGTTTCGGATCGAAGGCGGCGACAGGCGCTGCGGTTTGGTTCGTCAATGGTCCGCTGAAATTCCAGACGCCTTTATCACCGGTAGGCGTGGGCAAAGCAATCTTGTTTGCTTGCACCAGCACCGGGCCGACGCGAAATGACGTTTCCATTTGCGCGACCGTTTCGTCTAACTCGGCGTTCGCGAGGCTGATGGTCTTGGCGGGAACGATGCCGCAAGCTGCCTGAACTGAACCCCACGGATCCATCAGCAAAGTTAGCTGCGCCGGTGGTCCAAACCCGACGTGGACCGCGTCTTTCTTTGCGGCTCCGATGTAATCGGACGCCGTGATCTTTTCCGGAAGTTGGCGAACCACGATGCGATCGTAAGCGCCGCCTTTGAAGTAACCGATCAGTCCGTCTTCGACGTTGTGCAAATCCCCGAGATTCACGGGCACGCTCAGAGCATCAAGCGCGGCACTGCCCTGGACGACGGGTTTGTGCGGATCGGTCCAGGCTTTGCCGAACAATTCCAGGCCGATCGTTGCGTTAACAAGAGCCAGCGGGCGGCCCACCAGAATCGTGTTGTTCTGTGAGGCGGCCGGGCGAATGCGTAGCAGCGAGCTATCGATCAGGTTCAACAGCTCGACGAGTTTCGGCTTTGCAACCGGAGTCGTTTGGATGAGCGACGTCGCAAATGCGCTCAGACTCCTGCTGGTAATCTTGTCTAACGCGACACCGCCCGCGCCGGCTTCCCAAGTCACGCGGCGTCCCTGATTGTCTTTAGTGATGACGAGGTGGCCCATCAATTCGCCGCATCGATCGCACAGCACGAGGGCACGGTCCAGCGGGTTGAAGAAAATCCAGCCGCAGATCGGGTCGAGTGAGGGATCGCAGTTTTCTTTTCGTTTCGATTCAGCTTCAGCCGTAAAGCGAAAGTTGAGCCGGGCCGGCTGCAACACGCGTGGCGGCATCGCCACCACTGCTTCGTCGTTATGCCAGCGCATGCGCGGATGAAAGACGAGGCGGCCTCCATGTTTGCCGAGCAGGTCCACTGTTTGACCGAAATCATCGACGAGCCATAGTTCATCAATTCGCAGCGCCCCGGCTCGAATGAGCGAAAAGAACGTGTCGTCATTGCCGGTCTTTGCCACTCGCGGCGGTACAAGTTGTTCGCCGGCCACTCCCGGCTGGTTCGGCGGCTCGAGCGCTTTGCTGACTGACTCCTCGATTGCAGCTTTGCCGATCATCCAAGGGCGTTTCGGATCGGGAGTGACGAGCGGACGAACTGCGTCGCGTCGCAGCAATGATTGATGAAGGCCACTCAGCGCCTGGCCCATCAATCCGGCGCCGGCGAGCTCCTTGAGCGTCTTGTCCCAAACGATCTCATAGCGCTTCAGCACTTCTCTTACATCAGCACGCGCGAATGAGTTGTCGCCCTTGTCGTCTTCCTGCACGAGCTCACGCAACATGTTGATCGGTTCTTTGAAGATGCGCTCGTCGATCGGAGTGAGCAGGCTGCGGCCGCGAACGGTCTGGCCCGTCTTCGGAATCGATTCGGCATTCAGTGGATGGAAGTCAGCTTGATCTGAAATCCAGGCGGGACCGAATGAATGTTCCGGTGTTGCACTCGGAGCTGTCGGAAACCATGTGATCTCCCAATCGAGAAATAGCGGCGACCACGGCTGTTCGGTCCAAAGATCAACCAAACGATGCGCACGGATATTCAACGCGTTCGGTTTACCAAACTTGAGTTCGTCGAGCGGGAACGGGCGAAGATTGCCATCCCAGGTCAGATCATGATTGAGCCGCCCCGTCCATTGTCGCCATTGCGCCTCGTCCGCGAAGGGCTGGCCGGGCAAACTTCTGGCGGCTAAATCACGGATTGCCTGTTCGACGATTGAGCTTTCGTTGAGCAGCGCGGGCAACACGTCCGGACACGCGGGAAGATGTTTCTTTGCTGCCGCGGCGATCTCTGCCACACCAGCGGCGGTGTTGAATGTTTTTGGTTCCCTGGTTTTGTCTTCTCTGGTGACGACGACTTCGGCAGCGGTGACGATCTGATCCGGTAGCCGGCACGGATGCCGGCGCGGAAACTGATGCTTGGTCGGGCGGCCGCAATCCTTCACGACTACCACCGGATCAGCAGGCACCCAAAACCGCGGCGCCGCATCGGATTTGAGCTCGAGCTCGTCGGGCAAACTCTTCTCGAGCGTGTCGCGCAATGAGTCGAGTAGCGTGACTCGTTTGGCGAGCTCGCCGCGCAGAGTGCCGATCTGCTGAGTCAACTCGGCGGCGTCTTTTTCATCAGTCGCCGTAATGCGATCACTGAGGCGATTGCGCGACTTGGCGCACATCTTCCACCAGCGCGCATAAAGATCTGCCTGCAACGCTGACATCTCGCGGCTGATCGCGTCAGCTTCGGATTGAGCTCGATTGAGCTCGTTGAGTTTGGTGAGTTGATCGGCGGTGGCGCGAACCTTGGTTTCGCGGATCGTTTCGTCGGCGTTCTGTGAATACTCAGCCTTGTTTTTAGACTTCGGACGCAGGTACCAGATTTTTCCGGCGTCGCGGGTAGCAAACCAATTCTCGTGAACTGTGATATCGCGCGACGCGATGCTCCAGCTTTTAACAAGCGACTCGGTCTGGCGATAGATGACAGCTTCTAAAGCCTTCCATAAGTTCGGCTGCGTTTCCGCGAGAATCGATCTTTCTGATTCGGCGCTGTACGAGCTCGAAACGAGTGACACGAGCGCGTCCTCGGCATTGTTGCCCACGCCAATCGTGAACGACGGCGGCGTCTTTCGCATCACGCCTTCGACGGCCGGTGAACCTGGATAGCCGAGCATTTGACCTTTATAGGTCTTCGCACTCCAGTAGTTGATGTGCGCGACCATCCCGTGAAAAACCGAGCGCCGGTTGCGCAACTCGACCGCGCCGGAGCTTGCGTCAACGAACCAACCGGGCGGATCGATCAGCCAGCCTCGCAGCTTTTCATCTTCATACGGCGTCACCGTCACGGCGCTGGCAGACAGCGGTTCGTGCGCGGGAGTGCGATACCAACCGAGTACTAAGTAAGTCAGCGTTGTTCCATCGGGGACTTTGCCGTTAGCGTCAGGATGGCGCAGATCTTCGAGTCTGTCGTGCCAGGAGAAGATGTTGCGATTTTCAGCGATGAAGGCGGTGAACGTGGGCGAGCCGGTCGTCGCGTTACCGAGTGCCGTAAGCGGCGCCGGCATTCGATCGGGTGAGAAGTTCGCAGTAGCGAACTCTTCAAAAGGAGTTACTTTACCGACCGTTTTGGCGATGTACTTACTGTCTTCAACGAAGAGGAGATTACCTTTCTCCTCCGCTACTATCGCCGCGCCATCGACAAACCAGGCTGCCGTTTTGACCCCCGCATTCTGATGGGCAAAGCGCACGATCAACCAGTGATCGGGCAGAGCAGGGAAGTCGAATAGTCCGGGTGTGTAGGCATGTCGCAAACCCGCGGGCAGTATCCAATGTAAATAGATGCCGCGGTCGTCGAAGGTCGGCAGCGCGGGCGAATCTTTCGGCAGCACCAGTTGTTCTGTCGGAGAACCCGAATATTGATGACCGGCGCCATAAAACGGCATTGGACCAGGCGGAGTCAGCGTACGCGGCACCTGCTGGTAGTCGTACGTCAGCGGTGACCAGCGAAAGTCGCTGGCGGCGTACACATCTCCTTTCTTGACGGCGCCGGTCTTGTCTTTGACGATGTCGTCGATGACGAGCGCCTGCACTTTGATCGGGACGATTAGATGGTTTGAGTCCATAAAGTTTCAACTCTGGGGTTCTCTGCGTATCTCTGCGTCCTCTGCGTTAAAGTGCGACTAAAACGCAGAGCACGCAGAGATACGCAGAGAACCGCAGAGAAATCAATCGGTAGTCCAAGCGATCGACTGCTGTTCCGGTTTGCGAACCATTTCGGTTGCCAGTTCGGCAGAGCCGGTGGTCGTTAGTTCAACCTGAAGTTTGCTGATATCAATTACTCCGCCAGCACGAAGCAGGTTCTTCTTTATTTCAAGAGTCTTTTTTGCTTTTGTGGCTTTGAGCGTGCCGTCACTCGCAACGCCAAACGTCAGCCCCTCACGCGGCTCGCGAAACGTGACTTCATCGACAGTGCCGCGCGCCAGACAGAACAAAACGCCCTCCGCGATCTGATCGAAACGAAGAATCTTCGGTAGCGTCTGATCCTGCGTGGCGGATGTCTTCGCAGTCACTTCGACGCCGGGCCACCCGCTCACCATGCGCGAGCGCAACAGAAATCCCGACTTTGGAATATCCATGTAGCTTTCTTTCGGGTTCCATTCCGGCTGCTGGCCCAGCAATCGCAGCCGGTACTGGTAGACGATCTTCGAGAGCGCCGATTGCAGCTCCAATCGCGACGCCGCACCTGGATCATCAAGACTGCGCACGGCGATGCTGAACGCTCCATCAATCAACGCGTTCACCCAGTTGTCATCCAGGTGGAAGAAGCGCAACGACTCGGGAGGAAGTAGCAACTGGTGCGGCACAAGATAATGAAACGGCACCGGATAAAGCAGTATCAGGTTAGCGATCCACTCGACGAGATCTTCCGTTAACGTGATTTGTTCCCTTACCGGTTGCGGCTGGTCCTTCGAAATCTGTTGTCTAAAAGAGGACCGGTGCGACTCGACAAACTTTTCGATTTCAGCCGCAAATTCCGTCGCATTCTGACGGCGTTGGACAAACAGGCGTAGTCCTTTTACAAACGCCGGCGACGAGAGCGCCAGCAGCCGGCCGAGCTCCCACGCCGCTGCATACGACACGTCCATGATGCCGCGGTCCGGATCGAGAATCATCGCCGCGTCCGCGTCTTCGAAAACACTCTGCGTGACGAGATCTCTTTTGACCGGCGCTAAAGGTCCGCGATACCAGGCAAACGTCGGCGTGCTCTCGAGGGGCTTGTAATCCAATGGAACGTAGCCACGTTTGAGCGCCTGGTCCACGTACGGCGAGCCACTACTCACCGCCACACTCGCGCCAAACACCGACGAGTTGTTCTTCAACAGTCGCATCAATCCGGCGAACGTGTCGTGCCCGTTCGGATCGTTGACAAAGGTCCAGCTCGCAAGGGTGATGAGGCGCACGCGTGATGCCGGTTGTGGATCACTCGGGGCGTCGAGCAGGTAGTTCCAGCCCTCGAGTGAGATCAGGTAGACCGTGTTCGGGCCGAGTGGTGCAAAGCGGTTTGCCACCAGAACAGAGAACTCACCGGCCGCAACCATCTCGAGGGGGACCTTGTCGTCGATGTCGACCTGGCGTATGTGGGCCAAGAGGGGAAGCTCGGTTCGAGTCGGGCAGAGTTTGAGAAACAGCTCGAGATTCAGATCGAGCAGGCTGACGGGCGTGTTCGCGTCTTCACTGCGTTTGAATTTCGGCAACAGGACCGCGCCGTCGAGATCGTGGCGCCACGAGTATCCGACTAATTCATCGTCGCCGTGCAGGTCATCCGGCCGATGAGGCGCCAGATCAGCGATAGTGCCTCGCTTGAACAGGATGTTGCCCTCGGCGATCTCCTGCTCAGCCACGACCAGCAACGCGAGCCAGGGTTCGTTGTTCTCGAGCGACAGTGTTCTTTCCCAGGGGAGGTTGCGACTGCCGAGGACCAGATGCGCGAGGACGTTTCGGTAGTCGCCAACGCCGCCAGCGGGTGGAAAGTATGCCTGGATATCGTCAGCTTCGATCGAATAGCGCGGCGCTAAGACCTCGACGCGCTGATCTCGATAATAGTGGCGCGGTTCCTCGCCCTCGAGCGTCACGCTCTGTTGCAGCACCAGACGGTACGAGCCAGCCGTCAACGGCGCTTTGTAGTTGTCATGAAAAGTTATGGATTGACTCGCCATGTTTTACCTTTGCCGCTTTGTCTTCTCTGCGATCTCCGCATATCTCTGTGATCTCTGCGTTAAATATTTCTCGCGACGCCAGCTAACGCAGAGATCGCAGAGATACGCAGAGATCACAGAGAAGACCTCAGGCCGCGACTTCGCCGGCCAGCGGATCCGCTTGTAACTCTCGAAAGCGAACTGTGGGTTCCGAAGTTGATTGCCACGTCAGCGCGAAGCCCACTGACGAGAGCGCGTTGACGATGTTCTGTTGCTCGCTTTGCTTTTTGGCGACGAGCGTTTGAATATTGCGCGCGCCTTTAGCTGTGGGTTTCTTCTGTGTCGCTTTCGACCGGACAACTTTAAATGCCTCGAGCGGGTGCCATTCAAGCTGCTGCAACTGCGCCTTCTTCCCGAGCGTTCCTGCTGGTGGCTTGAGTCGTTTGATCCCCGTAATACAACCCTCAACGAGCTTCGCCGTCGGTTCGGTGGGCTTCATATTTGGCTTGCCCGGTTCCCACACAGCCGCGGCCAACGATCCGATCTCCTCTTCAATGGTCCAATCAGACATCCTGACTGCCTTAACTTGCCCACCCTCATCGCGGACCATCGTCACGTTGAGCACTGAATCGATACCTTTACCCATCGGATGAGCGCCCAATTTGCTCGCAGACTTCTTCGCCGGCACTGTGTTCTCGATCTTGATCGCCTCAGTGACCATCATCGATCTGCCGCTCGTGTCAGGCTGCTGCATTCTGTCAGACGTTTTTACCGTACCGAGATTCAACGTGCTTACCGGAACAGTCGCAGTCGCCGCCAGCTCCAACTCATCCGGACGCACCCTCCAGATTCCGTCTTCCGGCTTCGGTTGCGAGTCTTTCCGGCGCGCATTCGGCAGATTGTTGAGGTTGTTGCGGCCCGCGGTCAGGTTGGGTTGGACCATCGGAAACGCCGCCACCGCTTCCTTGACCGCTCTCCTGTCCTGGCCACTCAGATTGAGAAACTCGTGACAGAACTCCTGCCACGTTTTGATCAATTTCAATTCTTTGGGAGGCTTCTCGCCGAACTCGATGTCAAACTTAACGACCGTGAGATCGATGTGCGCAATCCCGCCGACCGGCGGACCCCACATCTTGATACTCGCGGCAATCGTTACGTTCAGCGAGGTGAGGAAGAACCTCGCTTCAGCGCGCAACGAGATGCCAAGCTCGGCTTCGAAATAGATCGGACTCCAATTGACGATGACGTCGAGGTACGCCGTGAAATACGCGGAGATGCGGCCCGAGTGAAATGTCGCTTCCAGCTTCGCGCCGAGCATGCCGCATGAAGGCGTGTAAGCGAAGTACACACCGCCTTTGATCGTCAGGTTGTCATTGACGCGCCAGTTCAACCCCAGACGTGGCACTACCGGATAGTGCTCGGGCCGGCGGAACTTCGGATGATATCCACCGAGCGTAACCACCACGTCGCCTTTGTGCTCGCCGGCGAACCACGCAAACAGAGCAAACCCGCCAGTCAGCTTGCAGTCCTCGTTGATGATCCACGAATTGTTCGTGAGGAGCGCCTGTAGCTTGAACACTCCTTCCTTCGGCTTGATCGTCATCAGGATTTGCAGCTCGACGTAGCAAATCGCGCGCGCCGTGGTGTCGCGCGGCTGCCTGAATCGCGCGAGGCCCAGGAGCGCAATCTCGAGATCCTCACCCCATTGCACGATGAGCAATGCAAAGCAATCGATCAGACCTGAAATCGTGAAGCGCACGCCGCCGCAAGCGAATTGCTGGCCCAACTCGGGAACCAGATAGTCTTTCATCTTCTCCAGCAACGCGGCGGGATCTTCGACGGGCTTGGCCAGTTGATTGTGCAGCTCAAAGGTTTCGTCTTCTTTCTGATAACCTCCCTGGCCCATCACCATCTTCACGAGCGGAAACTCCGCGACGTTGTCGATGGTAGGAATCTTTGCGCGGCGGTTGTAGCCGTAGCCGAACACGATTCCGGTGAACTGTATTGGTCCAACCGTGATACCCGTGCCACTCGCGGCGCTCAACGTCACGTAAATGAAGAAGGTCTTTTCGGGACGCAGAACGATGAACCCATCGTCGTACTGGTCAATCAGATACTGCTTGTTGTCAGACGAGTGGAGCTCCCAGCCGCCGCCGACAGCTCGAGAAATCGACGCGGGCGTGATGTTTTTCTCGCGCAGCTTGGGCGCGAGCTTCGGTGGAACCCGGCCCGTATTTAATTTAAGAACAGTATTCGGCTCGTTCTCGAAGTTTAAGAGGAGCAAGCTGCCATAAAAGCCCATCGCCGAGAACGAGCCTTTGGGTATGCTCACTGTCAGACTGCCGGCATACTCAATCCCGACTTTCATAAAGCTGCCGGAGATGATCACGGAGCCGAACTTCACAGAGACGTCGAGCCCGTCAAGCGCAAACTTGAAGTTGCCCGGACTATTCAACTGAAAGATCAACTTGGCGCCGATGAAGCCCAGCTCGAAGACCGGCAAACGAATGCCGCCCGTGATCATGACGGTCAGTTGCGCACTGTCAGGCAGCCCTTTGCGTACTTCGACGTTTTCGACACCCTTTAACGCGATTCCGATCTGTTTGATGTAGATAGGCTCGGCCAGGCGGTCGATCGGAATCAGGACCATCTTGCCGCGCTCGCCTTTGTCGTTATAAAGCTGAATGTCGAGGGTGCTGGAGCCGCCGTCTTTCAAAGGCGAAAGGTAACCGACGGAGATCGAAAACTTGTCTTTCTTCTTCGCGCTCAGCCGCGTCTTAACATTTCGTTTCTTTGGCTTGGTAACTGGCACGACTTCCCAGTCGTCGGCGAGCAGCTCCTGCAAACCTTCGATGATGTCGTCGCCTGAGCCTTTCTTTTTCTCTTCTTCCTTCGGTCCTAAAGACAGACGCATGTCCTTAAGCTTCACGCCGACGCCGAGCGCAAACCGATCAAAGAAGGTCTTTTTCTTATCTTTGAGATCGTCGAGAGCGAGGTTGATGGTAAGCCGGACTTCAACTGCGCCGAGACCAAAGTATCCGGCCAGTCCCTGCACAAAGGTGAGTCCGTCTTTCGTCGTTCCCTGGAAATCGATGCCCAGACTCATGAGGTCGAGGAGGAAGGTCCACGAGAAATTTGCCTTCGTGTGATCGTCAGACTTTACTCGCTTGAAAGGCAACACCCGGACGCCGGGAAGTGGAATACGTTCTTTGCCCGGCTGGTCAGTCTTTGGCAACAGCCGGAGCATCCAGTTGTCATCGAGTGTTTCACCACTGAACCATTTGCCGAGCTGAAGCAGTACGTCGACCTTGCTAACTTTTTTAGCCGGGGTCGTATTGTCTTCCGGTTCACCGCCGCCGGTTTCCTCTTCTTCCTGTTCGTCTTCGTCCGTGTCGAGCAGGATGCTTTCATCGGTCGTGAAATTGTCTTCGCTCAGAACGATCGTCGGTTTTCCGGGATCTTCGTCTTCATCTTTATCGGAAACGGGATTCAGCAGGATGCTGTAGGCGAGTCCGGCGACACCAAAAAACTTCTTCCTGTCATCGGTCTTACTCTTTTGCGAAGCGAGTGTCACCGCGATGCGGTTGTACTTGTCCTTTTGCGAATTGAGACCGCTGATGTAAACCGGAAAGCCGTCGAGCTCGTCCATGATTCGATCGACGACGCTCCACACCGTTACGTTCGACGCGAGCTTAAATTTGTCGCCGCTCATGAGTCCCAACGAATTCAGCACCTTGATCAATTTGCGGCTGGCGGGATGACCTTCATGCTCCTCTTTATCGGGCGGCTGCCACTCCCAGACGGTTTTGAGCATGTCGAGAGTGTTGTCGAGATCTTCTTTGAACTGCGACGCGCTCGCTTTGAGCTCTGCACGTTTTGATTGCTTGAGAATGATGTTAGTGACGCCACTGCCGTCCGAGATTTTTTCGCCGAGGAGCGGGCCCATCGGGGCGTCTAACAAGTCTTTGACATCCTGCCGTTCGACAAACTTTTCGAGAAACGCTTTCCAACCGTCAAACTTTTGCCAGTCGAGCGCGTTCTTGAGCTTCTTTTGAATGTTGATCTCGGGAGTTCCGAATTCCGTCTGCAGGTCCTTGTCGCCGTCGGTCAGAGTCTGCGCTTTGAACGGGATGCGCAGATTGAAACGCATGGCCACGAGCTCGGAATCTTTTTCGGGCCAGAGTGCCTGCTCTTTTGTGTTCTTGAGCGAGATGCCGGCACTGATCGACCGCACGGCCGCAGACGTCACTTCGTCATCGTGATCGTGATTGGGAAGGATCACGAAGGGAACGAAGAACTCGGCGTCGAGTTGCAGAGCCTCGCCCTCGTTCAGCCACAGTTCGAGTCGCCGTCGCATTCCGGCGCCAAAGAGAAGAACTTCTTTCGTGCCGGCTCGTTGTTTGGTGATCCCAAACGTCAAGGTTGAGAAAAGAGTGCGCTCGCGTTTGGTGTCTTCTGTCAGGAGGGCTTGTTCGATCGCCTTCGATACGTCGTGAGCGCCACGTTCGTACTTCTTGCCGAGCAAGTCCAATGAATAAAGGACAGGCTCGGAGATCGCGGTGAAATCGTGTTTGTTGTCGGTAATACCCGCGAAGATTCTCGAGATGAGCCAGTCGCGGAAGCGGACTTCCTTCCAGGCGGCCGCTGGGTTCGAAAGAAACTTTTGGTTACCGATTGTCTCGCGCAGTGTGCGTTCGCTTGTTTGTACTGGTGGGTGGAGGTAGTAGTCTTCGCCCGAATCTGCGGTTGTGTCAGGCGCCTTCACGATCTGGATGCCTGTCATTAGCAGGAGTAGATCGCTGGTGGAAGGTGGTTTGGCGTCGGCCATAGCTTGCACCTCAGGTTAGACGTGATTAGACCTGCGCATCAGGGTAAAGACCGAGAGCGAAGCAAACTGACTGTGGCAAAGCGTTAGAGATTAGTGGAGAAAAACGATACCGCCTGAAGCCGGGTATCTCGCATCAACGACTCTTGGGCGGCAGGAGTATAGGCGGAGACGCGCATTTTTGACAAGCGTTCGAATCAGCGTTGGAGTAGATTTTTACATGAGGCAACAGGGAGTTTGCGCCGCGAGGGTCAAAAGTCAGGATCGCTGTTGGACCGTGTCCAACGGAATCAAATTCGGCCCGCGCTTCGTTTTGGATCATGTGCTTTCGAGAGAATTATTCTCGGAAGAATATCTGGAGCGATGTCCTGTCGAAATGAGCGGTCGTTCAAGGTACTTCCACGAAATGCGAGCTAATAACAGGGTCAGACAGATAGCGGTCAGCGCCGCCGTTACAGTTCTGACTCTTAAAATCGGATTGATGGCAAAAAGTTGCCAGTAGAGCAATCCCTGTAGAGTTTGATGAAATAGATAGATAGCGTAGGCTGTTATTCCCAGTCCGCACAGCCATCCCCAACGCAACACTCGCGGTCGACGATCCAACACGGCGCATAGTAAAGATCCATAAAACACTGCCACAATCGAATATCCCCAAACAGACATCTCAAACGATCCAATACCCCAGCTCTTGAAAATACAAACAGCGAGTATTACTGCTGAGACGATTAATGGTCCCCAATAAGGTATTGGATAATTTTCACCTTTCAGCGCCGCTATCCCTACGCCAATTAATAATGCATCCGCTCTACACGGCATGAGCACCTGAGCCGCAGTCGGTCCGAGTCTCAGGAAAACCACAAGTCGAATAACGGGAGCTAAGATGATGAAGGCTAGCACAATTCTTTTCAGAGTCTTTCGACTGGTAAAGCGAATCACAAGAGGCAAGGTGAGATAAAACTGCTCCTCGATGGCCAGGCTCCATGTGATTGCCAGCGCATTACCACCTAATGTGTTTCGGACTGCCATCACAAAGTTTTGCGTCAACGTCACATAGCTCCACCAGGGCAGAAGATCGGCTTTCAGCCAGGCGTTCCCATGGGTGGCCCATACAATAACCAGTACAACAGCATATAGAGGAAGAATGCGAAAGAACCGCCGTCGATAAAAAACAGAGAAATAGTTCGTTGAATCTTTGGCGTCGAGGAGGATGCCGCCGATCAAAAACCCGGAGAGAACAAAAAAGAGGTCGACACCACTCCAGGTGAGCCGGCCGAGGGCAAATAGATATGCCAGCTTCGAACCTGGAACCGTATCCGCCGGGACGATAACGTAATGCCAAATGAGAACCAGGAGGATCGCGATGCCACGCAGTCCATCTAGTTCGCGAACGCGCTGCGAATTGATTAGCGCTCTCAGAAACACCTCACGAAACCGAAACAATCCCAATCACAATCAGCGACGCTCTCAGACGTCGCGCGCAGGCAGTGATCAGCGATAGATCGATTGATCCACATGGTGAGCAATTGTTCCAAGGCGAAGCACTTGGCCTTCACTCGTTGCGTTGAGCTGAACCTGTATGAATTGTTGACGCTCAACTCCCTTAGTCGAAGGCGAGTTGTAGGTAGACAGTTCGCTAATATCCTGACGCCAAAAAACGAGATCTCGATGTGCACTCATGTGCGCCCGAGAATTCACAACTAGTAAAACCCTGAAAGTATCCCGACGTGGTTGGGCTGTGTCCAACAACGGATCCTGACTTTTGAGGCAAGCGGCAAAACTATTTAACGCCTAACAAATTGCCAATCTCTTTCTGGTGGGAATCCAGGAATTCACCAAGCCAGACGGTGGCGTCGCCGGTGTTCGCTCGCTCGCCGACGAGGGAAAAGATCAAGCCTGAATCTGGGTCGCCGTTCGCCTCGTTTTTCCACTTCACGATCGCCAGCACAATGCGAGACATGTTGTTAGTACCGGCGGAGTGCAGGGTGCCGGTCTTGGCGTAAACGCGGTAACCTCTTTTCTTTAATGCTGCAAGCAATCCGTTCGTTCCCAGCCCCCGCGCTGCCGTTCCTTCCTGCACAACCTTCTCGAGGCCGGGCCGCACCTTCGCCGCGATGCGAACGAATTGTTTACGAGCGTCGGCATCATCGGTCTTCTCGAAGTAATTGAAGTCGAGATCGTTCTTGACGATGTGAGCAACAACCTGATGACCGGTAAGACACGTACCGAAAGCCGCTGCCAGGTCAACGTTGGACCAACGATTCGAGCCACCGCCCAGTAACAACGTCACATAACCGCGCGGATCCTTGATCTCATCCAGATTCAAATCAACGCGCTCAGGTGCGATGGCGCCGAAGAGCCTCGTCACTGAAGCGCGACCTTTTTGACCCGCTGCCTCATCGCCACTATCACGATCGTCCGTTTGATTCTTGGTCCAGAACGAGTAACGGTCTCCGAAGCTCTTTGGGCCAACAACAACAGCGAACATGCGTTCGAAGTTTTGGGCCAGGGGAGTGTCGGCGAGACCCGTCAGGCTTTGTGGACTCGACTTACTGAACCCAATCGTTCCGATAAACTTCGGATACTTGCTCCAACTGCTTTTGCCTCCATTCAAAGATTCGTTAACTGAAGGTGAAGCACCATCGTCCAGAATACGCGGTCCGTTATGCGTGGCCAGCCCCAGAAATCCCAATCGCACCTGGTACCGGTTGTCTGACTGACTCAGGAACTGAGTGAAGTTGGTCCATCTGCTCTCCCCGACTTCCCACGGACTGCCTTCAATCGGAATACCAAAAATGCGGTTTTCAACACCTACCGATCCGTTTACAGCCAAGTCGCGATCCAGAGACTCATGAACTGAAAGAACTACTTCAGCCCACATCGGTTTTGAAGCGGACCCAACCACCATACGGTCGAAATTCCTGTCGCCCGCAAAAAATGATCGCAGCGAACGTGGCGCTTCCTGTTCGATCCACTCCGACGAAGGCAGCCAGCCGTCTTTCGTGTTCCCACGCCATTCGTTGCCGGCAGTCATGCGCGGGTAACCACCTAAAGCCAATACCTCACCCTGGAAGTTCAATACTGCCAAAGCCACGCGAGGCGGGAAAGCAAGATTGTTCTCTTCGTTTGGATCACTCGCCCCGGCAGCCTGATTTCTCGTTTCAAAGAGCTTTTGATAAGCGTTCTTGCCTTTGTCGGCTGTGAATCTGATCGCGGCTAAGTGAAGCGAATCGTCCAGCGAAAGCGTGCCGTAATGCTCCTTTGCCTGCTGCGGCGTGAGTCGCTTCGCAGTCCATTCCGCGTCCAGCGCGCGGCCCAGCAATTTCAACCACGAGAGGCTTATGTCCGGGTCAAACACAGTAACCCATTTGCCGGAAACCCAGGCTGGACCAATCAGCACTTTATTTCCATCTCTGAAGGTGACTCGCGGAGATAAGTCCGGGCTCGAGTTGGAGTGGAAACTGAGCTGCGAATTGAAGGCGGGATTGGTAGTGAGACGATACCCACCACGTTCTTCGACCTTATCGCCATCGTACACCTTCAAGGGTGGAAGCAGACGGAACAGCGAAGGGCTCAAGTCTCGATGTTCTGCGATTTCACCGCGTCTCAAGTTGTCGAGTAACTGGTTGAATTGTTCGACGCTCTTGAGGTTCTTCATCTTGGTCATGAAGTCGCCGTGGTTTTCCCCTTCCAGTTTCTCCTCGAGGGTGAAAGCGTTGAAGCGCAAAATCTCCTGCTCGATCAATGTTGAGTTTGGCACGTCGAATCCGAGGTTGGCGGCGATCTGTCCGGTATTTGGATCGATCGTGATTTTACGGTCGCGAATCATTGCGTCTACGCGGGCCAGGACGCCTTTCCATTCGAAAGGGTTCTGATAATCGGAGCTGAGAATGAGCTTTCCGCCCATCCACGCGACGCGACCAAACATAAAGACTGGAATCGCAATTACAATCAATATCCCGAGAGCATAACGAGCCACTCCCTTGTAACGGTCCAATCTGGTTCCTGTAGCAACCGCTTTATTGCCGGGCAGTAAATCGGCGTCTTCCATGTCGCTCTCTTCATCCTGTGAATCGGTCAACGAAAACCGCCACAACACGGCCTGCGCCGCAAATGCAAATAAAAACAACCAGCGCAGCAGGTCAGTCAGAGAGTTGATCGAAGCGAGTGGAATGTTGCGTCCAGTAAGCGGAAACGCGCCGACGTTCATGCCGGCGTGAAAAAGAGCTTCCAGCCAGAAAGCAGAGCAGATGACTATGGCCACCGCCCGCCCAAAATCAATCCGGCCACGCCAACCACTCAGGAATACGAGCATGAGCGGCGTTGCGTACAGCAGCAGCAATGATTGAGAGCCCAGAAAGCCGTGCTCGCTGGCGATGAAAAAACTGTAAAGGCTGTCGTATTGCAGCGTGTCCTGGCGCACTTGTGAGTTCCGCGTCCGCGCGTTTCCGTATCCCACGCCGAGCCACTGGCCTTCATAGACCATCGCCTGGTTTTCCCAACTGTGTTGGTAGGCGTCGCGAAGTTTGTGCAGGGAGATGTCGCCGCGGTCCGTGGTGTCCGCGAAGAGCACCCGGCTCACCGTTTCCGGGCCCTCACTAAAAACAAGCAGGCGCACGTCTGACTCGCCCGGGAGAATCGGAATCAGGGTTAACAGATTTCTGTAAACAAACGTTGAGCAAAGGAACAGAAACGTCAATGCGATCAGCGAAACCCAACCCGTGCGTCGCGAAGGCAGGACCAACAGCAGAAAGGTGGTAGGGATCACGATCGACAGAGTTGCCAGCACGCTACCAGCATCGCCCATCGCGATGGGAACGGCGAACACGATGGGCCAGATCACAACAACTGCAAAGAACAACTGTCTCCAACGACTGGCGGTCACCCGCTCGTTGCCCGTGTGATAAATCTTTGACGAGAGCCACATCAGCGCCGGAACGAGGCAAAAGAAGAACAGGATGATTACTTCGCGGACGAGGGATGGAATGATAAAAAGGGAGAACACTTTCAGCACAAGCAAGGGCAGTGCGGCAAATGCGATGAACGACGCGACGAGATACGCCGGCATCAGTAACAGCGTTCGACTCCAGCCAGTCAAAGGATATTGAGCGAGATCTGCCCAGCGCGCTCGGCCCGCGCGCGACAGCCAGACATCGAATCGCAATGGACCAAGAAAGACAAGCCTGTAACCTTTGGTGCGAGGATCGTCATGATCGGCACGATAGGTCATGAGGATGACCATCAAGAGGTATAACAAGAGCACCACGAAAATTGTGGTCCAACGAGTGGAGGGAAGAAAGCGTGGTTGCACGTTGGCCCACAATTGGGGTGTTTGAAACCACGCGATGCCAAAGCCCGCCGTAATACAACCCCAGAGAAACATAGTCCAACCAAAAGCGTTGGTCCGTTCCTTAAAATCATCCGGAATATTATCGAGATAGCAACGCAGCCGAACCCACAAAAGCACCAGCGCCGGAACCAGGATCAGCCCGGTAAACGCCAGCGTGGTTCCTTTGACCGTCAGATCGTCGAGATAGTTCGGTTCAAGTGCGAAGCGAAGCGACAACATCAACCGAAAGGCCATCAGGTTCCACAAACCGGCCGCGAGCCCGAGCAATAGCCGCCGTGAATTGTGTTCCGGGATCACAGGTGAGACCAGGAAAACTGCCGCCGCAAAGATTCCATAAGCTACCAACAGCAAGATGACGATCCGTTTGGTATCAGGCAGGTCGGATACAGTCGCTAATGCTAAGGACGTTGACGTATCACCGATCTGCAGGGTCAGGTGCGAGCTGACGTTTTTACCTGTGCCGAGCTGCTCCTCTTCCGGTATCGGTTGCATCTCCGGCGGCAGATAAATCGGTGGCGGGGTTTGTCCCCAGGTAACGCCGGGTCCTTTCTTGAACACCGGCAATCCGTTTGTGTCCTGTTCAAATTCCACCAGCCTCCGCGGATCTTTTGGTCCATAACCCAACGGCAGCTTGAAAGCCATGTCGTCAGGGCGAGGCGTGCCCGTAACGATCATTGTGAGTTTGCTGTCCTTTTGGGGTGGAAGCGGAGTGGCGGTGCGCCACGGTGGCAGATAAACCAATGCGAGTTTTTTGCCGTCGCCGTTGATGATGACCGGAAGACGTTGGGTGGGCCAGTGCATTGTGAGACGACAGGGAAGAGCACATTCGCGAGTCTCTGCTTTATCGCCCAGCAGCAGGACGCTGCCGTCCTTCGCCCGCATCAGTCGCTTGTGCGTGGCCCAGTTCTCAACTGTTACGACTTTCTTCGCCTGGCCGAGGTTGTCGGAGGTGATGTTGCCGACCATGCTTGATAGCGACAGCACCTGATCTTTTTTGGGATTTCTCTCCGGTAGCTCCATCGCGGAAAGTAATTCAACCGCATCATTCAGGACCTCGATTTGGTCCGTGCCGATCAAAGCCTTGTTGTAACGTACGTTGAGACCATCCAGCTTCTGCATAACTCCCGGCTCAAGGTTCACGCCGTTCAGGAAGCTCTTTTTCGTGTCGTCATAGACGAAGGCGCCGCCACCGGAAATATTCAGCGAGGCCTTTTGGGTGCCCGCATATTTCGCGGTTAGCGACGGACTGAAAGAACCATTGGGCCAACCGATAAGTGATTCTTCGCGCACGCCACCGATATTGAGCTGGCCGTCAGCCGCCTCGACACCGGTCCACACAATCTGTGTCTGTTGCGGCCACTGTCCCCAGTAGCGCGTGACGATCACGACGGCACTGGCAGAGATTGCCGGAATGATCAGGATGGAGATCAGAAGTAGACGAGTTCGCGCGGCCGTATAAAAACGATGAAGAACGATGTAAAGGAGGAGAGGGAGGAGAAAACAGAAAAAGATAATCATCGGGGGACCTCGTCCGGAAATGAGTTCTTGAAGAGAGGCTTAGAGTTAATCAGTCACCATCTTTGGATGCGTTCTTCTGCTTGCCTGAGTTCCGCTTTGTTGGGCTGATTCCAAGAATCTCGCCGCGCCGCGGTCTATCTTTGCTTTGTTTCCGCGCACTGCCGAAGCCCAAAAATCCCTTTATGCTTTCAAGAACCGACTGACTTTCTTCTTCATCATCTGCAACATCATCGTCGTTCGATTGCAAATTCTCTGTTGTTTTAGTGACAGGTACGTCATCGTCCTGTTGATCCTGAGCGCCGGGATCTGAGTCCTGCTTCAAAATCTCGTCAAGCCCCAGCTTGATCCGTTCACCTGGGCGATCGTCTTCGAGCCTTCGTACAACCTGAGTACGGGCCTCCTTTCTTTTGCTCAAGTGATACAAGAGTGCCCTTTCATATGAAGAAATATTGTTCTTCTGTGCTTTGTCCCAGGCTTTTTGCGCTTCCTTCACGAAATAATCGCCTGTGGTCCTGTATAGGGCATCAGTCAAGGCGAGGCCACTAGTAGTTTTGGGAAGCACCTTAAACATCACGCGAAGCGTCTCTCGATCTTTGCCACAACGTTCGCAGAATATTTTGGCCTGCTCAGGTTTTTCGATACCCTCCCTAAAGATTTCTTTAATAAGATTGAGCACCCGGTTGGCGTTTCGTTCCACCGCTTGTCTCAACACGTAACCCCAGCGTCGTTTATAAAGTTCGTTGAGGTTTGGATGAGCATAGAACATCAACGTGACAAGCAGCGTCTTCAAGTGCTTCTCTTCGAACTCAGGTTTTAGCCAGTAGTCGTTGGTAATATCGCTTTCAACTACCAGCAAAGCTCGGAGCTCCTCCCTCGAGGCCCGCGCAGGGTCAATTGTTTCCCAGGCTTGTACCCACTTGTGCGCGTCCGCGGAATTGGAAAACTTCGGAGACAGACCCTGAAAAGAGCGCATGATGGATTCAGGGAGAGGGCCCAGCATTATCTGCAACCCGTGCACGTTAGGCGCGAAATCATGAGCTGGTTTTTGGCGAATTAACTCTTCCAGTTCGTTGAGTAAAATGGTTCGGTCTTCGCCGGTAGCAACAGGAGGATCCAGGGAGGTCGCGGTTTTGTTGACGTAGAAGTCATATAAGTCCGTGTATTTGACCCACGTGTGAGTAACGGCTATCAGGCTTATCAAGTATTTTTTTTCGCAGGTGAGTAGTCCACTTGTGCGGAGACTGGAATTACCGAGTGCCTGGAGCCATCGTATTGCTTCTCCGGGATAACCTCTTCTGTCCCGAGCCATATTGACGAAATTATCAATCATCTCCCGCAACTGCTTCTGCGGAATATTTGCCTGCGAGAGTTTTTCGCCGCCATCATCGTCAGCAAACAAAAGATATTCGATCTCCCAGCCTATGTTTCCGGAACGCGCCCGCTGCATCGAGACATCGCACAGCAGCTCCCTGGTAGTGGGCCAGTGGCGATGTCTGTCGTGGTCCTTCCAAAAAAGCAGGTTGAGAGACTTGTCGCGGCTCATCCTTTCACCGAGTTCCTTTGTAAGCGCACTTACATGATCCGCAGCCTGTTCGCCATCTGTATCTTCAAGATCGTCGATCGCATTGAAAAAGGTTTGTGGCAAATCGTCATTCTGCGATTTTTGCAGGTACAAGCCCCAAACTGTGCGCCGTAGTGGAAGCGAAAGTTGTGGGATGCCTGGATCCGAGGGTTGCCGCTCGTCGGTTACAAATCGCTCGGCAAGCGTTGATGGATCAAGGAATTCATCATTCGGCAACGGAAGCGAATGGTCGAAGAGGTTTTCCAGTGCGAACGATGTCTGCGTTTCAGTAAGCTTCTTCTGCGCGGATATCACTGCGCGCTGCCAGGCCCGGCGCAATTCCTTCTGAAGAAACTCCGTTTGCGGCAGCGTTACAATCGCCTGGTCCAGCAAGTCGTCCTGATCGGGTGAAAACTTTATTAGACTAGCCACCAGGATCAGTCGATCAGCGAGGATGGCCGCGTCCTTCGTGGCTTCCGGAGACCAGTCCCACGCCGGCTTTGTTGCCAATCGATTCCCGATCTCGGCGAACTCGTCGTCATCGTTATTGGCAAGTGTTTGCAGCGCGTTATAAAGTCGATGGCCCAGTTCCACAAACTGCGTGTTGGAGTCGGAATCCGCGCGTTCGTCGATCGAGAGGCGTGCTCCAAAGCTCCGAGCGCTTTGACTGCTGCTACCGATTAACCATCCCATCCCTGCGCGGAAACATGGCGGCAGGCGATGGATCAAATCCGATGTCTCCGCAAAAGTTGGTCGCGCCGGAAAGTCGAGGACCTGAGGTGGCAACGAAGATGCAGCAGGCGTGAAGAATCCGCCAATCCACGCCGCCTCACGATCGGTGATTCCATTTGGTTGTTTCTTTACTGACTGAGCTGCTTTTTCGCTGACATTAGCGAGGATCTTGTCGAGTTCCTGTGCATTTAGCTTTTCAGGTTGTTCCCATAGAAGTGTAGATATGTCTGGACCTGCATTGAACAATTCGTGGGCCAGCGCGGCGGCGTCCCAGTCGAACTTAAGCCAAATCTCCAGGCCAGGATCGAGCAGTAAAGAGTAAGCATACTCGCGCCCAGTCCTTGTGATCTGAAGCCGCCGAATTACCAGGACCGGATCGTTTTCAATTAAGCAGAGGCCAAAGGTCGATCGCTCTTCATCAAGGCGGAAAGAATCGTCCAGGGCAGCTCGGGGAGTATTCTCCCAAGCGCCGATGCGCTGTCTTTCGGCATAAGCTGTGCCTCCGTATGCAAGCAATCGCATGACTTCACCTTACGATCTGATTCGTTTTGACACCCAGACAATCGCACATAAATTTGGCCAATCCTCTGGAGCGAGGCAGTGTTTCCTGGTTCGCCGGCGTCCGCGACTGCGGCAGATCATCGGTCCACATAAAGAAGACATCGACGATGAGCTGTAGCTTACTCCTCAATTCGGCGGCGTGCGGGGACGGCGATTCGGATAACCACTTCCTTAACAACTCTTTCGCCTCCCGCTTGTACTTGTTCGTGCCTACGCTGTCAGCAATCGTTTCAACTTTGGTCCAATCGTCATTGATTCGTTCTTTAATCCTGTCCATCTGGGTGACGACAAGATAAAGCTTCTGCCTGTGGTCAACACCAGTTTTAATCCGCTCACAAGCAGTCCGAAGGCTCTGATCGCTTAGCGAACTGTTAGCCTCGCTCTCATTGTCCGGCTCGTCGGTTGTCTTGCCAGCCACTTCGTCCTGGAGAAGCCCGAAAATCTCACCAGCGTTGATTACGATTGCTACCTTGTCAATTGCCTGGAGTTCCGGTTGGAAGTCTTTTGCGTCGTTTGCCTCACCGGCGGTGTCGTACAGAATAACCGTGTACCAGAATGGGTAATGGGTTGTGCTGTGCATAATCTGCCATATAACCAATCCAGTTTCACTAGCAAATTCTTTAATGAGATTGGGTAGGGCATAAAGAGTTTTCAGCACGAGTCTCTTCGGCAACGAAAGATCGTCGGAAACGTCATCATCCACAGGGACTTGCCACTGCTTCGACGGCTTGATGAACGACACTTTTATACTTCTGCCACGAACAGTTCCTTGCGGACGAAACAATCCGCGGCGTTGGCCGTCTCTCAACAGAGTTGAGAGATGTAGGGTCTCGATATAACGAGGTAACTGGCCCTCCTGAGAAGTGTAAATAAAATCTCTCAGCTCAAGTTCAAGCGATGAGCCGTTATTCAACGCATAACCGCGAGAATTCATGGACATCATCGCGAGAATGGTCTTGCCGGATTCCTGCGCTCCCGCCAACTCAACCAGGACACCTACACGTTTCCAAAAGGAATTTGTCTCAGCGGTCGCTCGCAGGAGCATCGCCGGAAACCACATTTCTGAGACGTTTTTGGGCAACAGTGCTAATACTCCGAGAATCCAGTGCTGGACCCGCACTGGATTAGGAAAACTCAATGGAAAGATGGCAGAGGTTTCTTCTGGTCGAACGGGAATTTCCACAACGCCTTTATCTTCATTCCAAAAGGGGTTTTTGTACTTGCAGCCAATGTGTCTGAAGAACACTCCGCCTTCGGTCGTTACGTTGCAGTTGTCTCCACGTTCAGAGCAATAGATTTCCAGTTTTAGCGTTCTGGTTCCGCATGGGAATTCTTTGCGGCTGCGAGGATGTTTCACGCAGTAGCGCTCCAGCCTGATTTCGCTGGTCAGAACGGTGAGACAAAGGGGGCATTTGTAACTCAAGGCCGGGGTTCTCCTTGTATTGTGAAGATGTCATCCAGAGGAAATGGAACGAGACGTTTTCAAGACTGACTGGCTTTCAGTCCGATTATATACATTGTGCGACCGCGACAAAAAGCAATAACGCCGATGCTCCAGTACCGACGCATTAACGCCGAAGGCGCTGGCTAATTTCAGCCCAGGGTTGGAGCGCCAGCGACAGCGACAACCCTGGGATTCCAAATAAGGAAACGAACAACCCTTTCAAAGGGTTTGTCATTAAAGGCGAACCCTTTGAAAGGGTTAGAACGCCTTTGATGTCCGGGTTCCCAGGGTTCTCGCAGCAAGCTCGAACCCTGGGCTGAAATTAGCGAACGCCTTCGGCGTTAATCTCAAACCTGCTCGGCCAGCGCTGAATGGCCCAATGTAATATGATTCATCGAAATTCTGTCTGGTTTCAGACTCAGTCAAGTTTCTGACAGACACGCAAAACAACATTCAGGTATTTATATTTCGCTCTAAATTATCGGATGGTTCCCACCCCCGAGGATCCTCATCCGGCGCTCATATAGCAAATACGTAGACTAATGTTTCGTTTTCGCCTGACGGACAGGATGTCTCTAGCCATTGCTACCATCTGAGAATCCAGCCCCGTCTTCGCCGCACTAATTCGTTGTTCGTAAGCGAAAGCCAGAGTTTTCCGTATCTGGCTTTCCGGTTCGTTTTATCTCTCAGTTTTAGCTTCTGACGTTGCTCGTTGGTGCTAAGAGCGGTAGCTCTGCCCTTCGAATCCTCTCCATAACTCCAAAATCCATTTTCTTACTGCTATGAGTGACTTCAACGCAGCGAGACAGAAGGTCCGAGTGACGCCGGCGGCTTTGGCGCACTCTTACTATCTTGATCCCGAACGAAAGCTCCCGCTCGTCATCGAGCCGAGCGTGAATGATCTCGATCCGATCGCCTGGGCCGAGACTCAGCGCGAGCTCATCGCGCGCGAGTTGGACCAGCACGGCGCGTTGCTGTTCCGGGGCTTCGATATCCGCTCAGTCGAGCGCTTCGAACAGTTTATTCGCGTGACTTCGAACGGCGCCTTGCCTTATCACGAGCGCACCTCGCCGCGCTCACAGGTGAGCGGCAACATCTACACGTCAACCGACTACCCCGCCACCGAAAGCATATTTCTCCACAACGAGCAGTCATACAACCTGCAATTCCCATTGAAGATCTATTTCTTCTGCCTGACTCCCGCGATCACAGGCGGCGAGACACCAATCGCCGACACGCGAAAAATTCTCGACGCAATCCGTCCGGACATTCGCGATCGCTTTGCCAGACAGGGTTACGTCTTCACCCGAAATTTCGGTCACGGATTTGGTCTTTCCTGGCAGCAAGCTTATCAAACGCACAATAAAGCCGAAGTGGAGCAATACTGCTCGCAACACGAGATCAAATGCACCTGGCTGGAAGATGATCGCCTGCGAACCACGCAACTGCGACCCGCGATCGCCAGACATCCACGCACCGGAAATCCAGCCTGGTTCAACCACGCGACTTTCTTTCACATCTCGACTCTCAGTCCCCTAATGCGTGACTTCCTGCTTTCCGAGTTTGCGGAAGATGACTGGCCGAACAATACCTATTACGGCGACGGCTCGCGCATCGAGCCCGACGTGTTGGACCACCTGAGACAAGCATACTTGAGAGAAAAGGTCGTATTTCCCTGGCAGCAGTTTGACGTGTTGATGGTTGACAACATGCTGGCCTCACACGCGCGCGAACCATTCAACGGCAATCGTCGAGTCGTCACGGGCATGGCCGACCCACACCTCTGGAAAGACTGCTTACCACAATGAAAATGAAAAACGTCGAAGATATCTATCCGCTCTCCTCGTTGCAGGAAGGGATTCTTTTCCACACGCGACACGATCCGACGTTTGCAACTTACTTCGAGATAATCACCGGCACTCTGCATGGTGACGTCGATCTCGCCGCGTTTGCGGAAGCGTGGCAGCTCGTTATCGATCGTCACGCCGTGCTGCGCACAGCCGTAATGTGGAAAGGACTCAATGAAGCCGTTCAGGTAGTGCGCAAACGCGCGAAGCTGGAAGTAAATCATTACGACTGGTGCTCACTAACCGCTGACGAACAGGAAAAAGCACTCGACGATCTCTTTATCTCGGAACGCACGCGTGGTTTCGATCTTTCCAAGGCGCCGCTGATGCGGCTGGGGCTGGTCCATCTCGCTGAAAACTCTTATCGCTTTGTTTGGGTGTATCACCACGGACTGATCGACGGCTGGTCAGCCTCGATCGTCTTCAACGATGTGTTCAATTTCTACGAAGCCTTGACGTTGGGTATGGAGCCGCCGTTGTCATCGCCGCCGTCGTTCCGGCGCTACATCGAATGGGTGCGCAAACAAGATCTGGACCAGGCGCGCGAATACTGGACACAAACTCTGAAAGGCTTCCGCGTTGCTACACCAATACCATTTGTTCGCGACCTGAATGGAAACGGAGCCGTTTCTGACAACACGAGAAGTTATCGTGAGCTGGAATCAAGACTCACAGCCGAGACCACCGCCAAGCTCGTGCAACTCTCGCGGCAGAATCAACTCACCTTGAACACGATTTGCCAGGGCGCATGGGCCTTGTTGCTGAATCGCTACACTGGCGAACGTGAAGTTGTGTTTGGTGCGGCTGTGTCGGGCCGGTCGGCCATGATCGAGGATATCGAGTCGATGGTGGGTCTGCTGGTCAACACGCTGCCCGTACGCATTCAGGTAGATCCTAATACGAATTTGATTCCGTGGCTCAAAGAGCTTCAGACGCGGCAGTGGGAGATGTTGAAATATGAATACAGCCCGCTGATTCAGATCCGCAGTTGGAGTGAAGCCGCTCCTTCGAGTCCGTTGTTTCAATCGATCATGGGTTTTGAAAACCACCCGATCGATTATTCACTCCTGGACCGGAACAAAAAAGCATCGATACGCGACGTTATTCACTATCACACCGCGACCGGTTATCCGATCAATCTCACCATTTATCCGGAAGCAGAATTGATGACAAAGCTGCTTTATGACTTTGGTCGAATTGATGATGCTGTCTGCGAACGCATACTGAGCCACTTCACCACGGCGCTGATCGAGATTGCGGAAAATCCGGAACGCAAGGTTTCAGAATTCTTCGTACTCACGCCAGACGAGCAGCAGCAAATGCTGTTCGAGTGGAACAATACGACGACTGATTATCCACGAAACAGTCTGATCCATCGCGAGTTTGAGTTGCAGGTCGAAAGAACGCCAAGGGCTACAGCCATAGTCTTCGGCGATCGTGAAATGACTTACGACGAACTCAATCGTCGTGCGAATCAGCTAGCGCATCAGCTTGTGTCGCTCGGTGTGGGTCCGGAAGTGCCGGTGGCGCTGTGTTTGGAGCGCTCGCTGGAGATGGTCATTGCGTTGCTCGGCGTGCTTAAAACGGGCGGTTATTACGTGCCGCTCGATCGCGATTACCCGATCGAGCGCGTGCTGTTCATGCTCGACGACTCGGCGGTGTCGGTCGTGTTAACGCAGTCTTCCCTCGTGCACCTGCTGCCGATGCACTGGTCACAAGTCATCGAGTTGGACACTGACTGGAACACGATTGCCGAGCAGAGCGAAGCAAATCTTACGAGCGACGTAGCGGCGGAAAATCTTGCTTACGTGATGTACACGTCCGGTTCGACGGGTGTGCCAAAAGGTGTTGCGGTCACGCATCGCGGCGTGCTACGTCTCGTGAAAGAAACGAATTACGCAGAGTTCGGCAGCGACGAGGTGTTTCTGCAACTGGCTCCGATCACGTTCGATGCCTCGACGTTCGAAGTCTGGGGCAGCCTATTGAATGGCGGACGTCTCGCGATCATGCCGCCGGAGCCGCCATCGCTGAGTGATCTGGGAGCAGCGTTGCAGCGATACCGCGTCACGACGCTCTGGCTGACTGCCGGTCTGTTTCACCTGATGGTCAATGAACGGCCAGGTGATCTCGAAGGATTGCAGCAACTACTGGCGGGCGGCGACGTGCTTTCAGTGCCGCATGTGCAAAGTGTTTTGAGCCGTTTGCAAGGCCGTGTGATCAATGGCTATGGACCAACCGAGAACACGACCTTTACTACCTGCTATCCGATGACGGCGGCCGAACATCTCGGCGCTACGATTCCGATTGGCTATCCGGTTTCCAACACTCAGGTCTACCTGTTAAATCAGGATCTCGAGCCGGTGCCGGTTGGCGCCAACGGTGAGCTCTACGCGGGTGGTGACGGCCTGGCCCGTGGTTATCACAATACACCGGATCTCACGGCTGAGCGTTTCGTTCCGCATCCCTTTGGTAAACCGGGTGAGCGACTGTATCGCACTGGTGATGTGGCGCGTTATCTACCTGACGGCCGCATAGAGTTTCTGGGAAGATTGGACCATCAGGTCAAGATACGCGGCTTCCGTATCGAGTTGGACGAAATCGAAGTGGTACTGGCGAGGCATTCCGCCGTGCAGCAGTGTGTAGTGCTTGCTCGTGACGATGGCAGAAACGAAAAGCAGCTCGTAGCCTACGTCCTGCTCAACAATGATCGGGAGCTCACCGCGTCTGACATGCGTGAGTACCTGGGTGAACACTTGCCCGAGTACATGATTCCACCGCAGCTCGTTGTTCTTGATGTCTTCCCGCTGAATGCAAATGGAAAAGTCGATCGGCATGCGTTACCGGCGCCGAACGCGGCCCAACAACCCTCGAAAGATGAATTCGTTGCGCCGCAGACAGATGCTGAGCACGCCCTCGCGGAAATCTGGCAACTCGTGCTGGGCGTCGAGCGCGTCAGCGTAAACGACAACTTCTTCGATCTGGGCGGCGATTCGATCCGCAGCATTCAAGTGCATGCGCAGGCAGAGAAGCGCGGTTACGACTTTTCCGTGCGACAGATTCTGCAACATCAAACGATTGCCGAGCTTGCGCGTGAAGCGAAGAAGATCGAAGGCGACCGCACAAGGCCTGCTCAAGCTGAGCCTTTCACGCTTATCAGTATCGATGATCGTGTCCAGTTGCCCGAAGACGTTGAAGATGCCTACCCGCTTTCATTCCTGCAGCGGGGCATGTTGTATCACTCTGACTTGCACCGCGATTTGGCGCTTTATCACGTAATCTTCAGTTGCCGCATTCTTGGAGACCTCGACATTGCGGCTTTTCAGACGGCGCTGCAGCAACTCACGAAACAGCATCCCGTGTTGCGTACGTCGTTTGATTTGCACAGCTACAGCCGGCCGCTGCAACTGGTCCATCGTGACGTTACGGTGCCGTTCTCAGTCACCGATTTGCGGCACCTGTCAGAAACGGAGCAGAAGGAAGAATTCAAAGCCTGGGAGGAAGAGGAAAAGCAAACCGATTTTGACATCTCGATCGCGCCGATCCTGCGTGTGAATGTCTTTATCCGTGGCGACGCAGATTTCCGCGTCACGTTCTGCTTCCATCACGCGATTCTCGACGGCTGGAGTTTGAGCTCGATGTTCTCAGAGCTCTTCTCGCTGATGGTTGATGGCTTGTCTCAAGAGAAACCTCCGCTCGTAACTACCTTCCGGGATTTCATCACTCTCGAGCAGGAGTCATTAGAGTCGCAGGAAGCTAGAGATTATTGGATGCAGAAGCTTTCGGATCTCCGTGTCACTGCACTCCCGCCACGCGAGGGACCGCCGGCTCCTGAGTCGGCGAGAAACGTTTTGGAAGTGCATTTTGATAGCGAGCTGGTCGATGGTTTGAAATCGTTTGGGCGCCTGGCGGGCGTGCCGCTCAAGTCTGTGCTCCTGGCGGCGCATTGCAAGGTTCTGGGGCTGCTTAGCGGACAGAGTGAAGTTACCAGCGGTCTCGTTTCCAATGGCCGTCCGGAAGAGGCTGACGGCGATCGCGCGCTCGGACTCTTTCTCAACACGATTCCGTTTTCATTGAATCTCAAGGACGCTACCTGGCTCGATCTGGCCCAGGCAGCTGCGGACGCGGAAAGAGAACTCGGACCACATCGTCGCTATCCTTTGCCGGAGCTCCAGAAAGCGAATGGCGGCGAACCGCTTTTTGAAGCCACTTTCAATTACACTCACTTTCACATCCTCGAGCCCGTGCGTGAAGCTCCGAACTTCAAGATCACCGAACCCGAATCGTTCAGTAACATCAACTATCCATTCAGCGCCGGCTTCGATCTGGACAACAACTCGGAGCTCATTCTCATACTCGAAAGCGATTCAACGAGGCTCAGCACGCAGCAGATCGACCGAATCAGGAACTACTATTCGCGCGCGCTGAGTGCGATAGTTGCCGATCCCTTCGGCGGCACTGAAAACACCTGGGCGCTCAGCGAAGAAGAGCGGCAGAAAGTGTTGGTTCAGTGGAACGAGACCAGGGCCGACTATCCGCGTGATCTCTGCTTGCACCAATTGATCGAAGCGCAAGTGGAACGCACCCCGAAAGCGGTCGCGTTGATCTCACAAGGCGAGCCGGTGAGCTACAGGGAGTTGAATGAGCGCGCGAACCAACTGGCCCACTATCTCATGAGTCTAGGCGTTGGTCCTGATGTACTTATAGGCGTCATGTTGGATCGTTCCGTGGAGATGGTCGTGACGCTGCTGGGAATCCTCAAGGCAGGCGGAGCCTACGTGCCGCTCGATCCGGAGTATCCGCGCGAGCGGCTGCGCTTCATGATCGAGGATGCCGGCGTCAACGTGCTCGTCAGCCAGCAGGGTTTGGCGCACAGGCTGCCGGAAAACGGCGCCAACCTCGTCCTGGTAGACACCGATAGCGAAGCGATTCAGCAACAGAGCCATGCGAATCCCGCCAGCGATGTCAACGCCCGTAATCTGATCTATGTGATTTATACCTCAGGCACCACCGGTCAGCCAAAAGGTGTGATGCTGGACCACTGCGAAGTGGTGAACTGTATAGCCTGGATGCAACAGACTTATGCGCTCACACCGCAGGACCGGATGCTTTGCAAGACCACGCTCAACTTTGATCCGTCGGTTTGGGAAGTGTTCTGGCCATTGCTGGCAGGCGCGCAGATAGTGCTCAGCAGGCCGGGCGAGCAACAGAATGTCGCTGCTCTTCTGGAAACGATCGTGCGCGAAGAAGTAACGATTGTTTATTTCGTGCCTTCGCTACTCTCGCTGTTCCTGGCTGAAGAGGAAGTGGAACGCGCCGAAACGCTGAAACAGGTGATCTGCGGCGGCGAATCATTGCCGAACGATTTAGTGAACATATTCTACGAGCGCCTGCCGCACGCGACGCTCCATCACTCGTATGGACCAACTGAAACTGCTATCGCTTCGTCAGAGACAGTCTGCGAGCGAAACAGTCCTTACCTGGTGACACCGATTGGCCGGCCCCTGGCTAACACGCAACTGTATGTGTTGGACGAGCTGGGGCAGCCGGTTCCAATCGGCGTCACCGGTGAGTTGTACATCGGCGGCTCGGGACTGGGCCGCGGTTATCTCAACCAACCAGCTCTAACCGCGACGAAGTTTATGCCGGATCCATTTACCAATGAGCCGGGTCGAAGGCTGTATCGCACCGGCGACGTGGTCCGCTATCTCGCGGATGGCAATCTCGAGTTTCACGGACGGCGCGATGAGCAGGTGAAGCTGCGCGGCGTCAGAATCGAGCTGGGAGAGATCGAAAATGTCATCAGAGCGCAGGCAGGAGTGCGCGCCGCAGTGGTGATGATGCGCGCCGATGCGCTGGTGGCGTACGTCGTTGGTGACATAACGACCGCAGATCTGCGTCACGCAGTCGCGGAGCACTTGCCGGTGTCAATGGTGCCGGCGGCGTTTGTGTCGCTCGCCGAGCTTCCTCTACTGCCAAACGGAAAAATCGATCGCGCTGCTTTACCAGAGCCCGAGTCTGACTTAACCGGCACGTATGTCAAACCGCGCGATGAAGTGGAAACGCTGATCGCGGAAGTATGGGCCGAAGTTCTCGAGCTCGAGCGCGTCGGCATACACGACGACTTCTTTGCGCTTGGAGGAGACTCGTTAACCGCCACGCAGGTGATGGCGCGATTGTTCGACGTGTTTCACGTCGATCTCGGTTTGCGCAGCTTGTTCGAAACTCCGACCGTCGCTGCCCTGGCGGAGAGCGTAAACACCGCTACGCGTGGCGGAGCGTTCAGCGAATCGTTGGCGCTTGTGCCGCGCACGCGTCCTGAATTGCTCACGCTTTCATTCGCACAGCAACGGCTCTGGTTCCTCGAGCAACTGGAATCAGCCGGCGATGCTTATCACATTCCAGTTATCTTCCGTATTCGTGGCCGGCTCGATGTGCCCGCGCTCGAGCGAGTGATAGATGAGATCGTGCGACGTCACGAATCTCTGCGCACAACCTTCCACGTCGTTAGCGGCGAGGCGGTACAAGTGATCTCATCACCACGGCACCTGCCGCTGCCCCTGATCAATTTAAGCGATCTGCCGGAAGAGAGAAGAGAAGCCGAGGCTGTGTTGCTTTCCACCGAGCAGGTCCAGCTAAAGTTTGATCTGACTACCGGACCGTTGGCACGCGCACGTCTGGTGCGGTTGAGCGAAGAGGAGCATGTGCTGCAAATCACGTTGCATCACTTGATTGCCGATGGCTGGTCGGTCGGCGTACTCGCGCGTGAAACTCGCGCGCTCTATGAAGCGTTCACCCACGACAAACCTTCGCCTTTGCCCGATCTGGCGGCACAGTATGCTGATTTTGCACGGTGGCAACGTGAGTGGCTCAAGGGAGATCTGCTCGAGTCGCAAGTCGCTTACTGGCGAGAGCAGCTCGGCGGCGCACCAACAGCGATGGAGCTGCCCACAGATCGCGTGCGGCCCCCGGCACAAAGCTTCCACGGTGCTCGAATTGATTTCGAATTCTCGTCCTCACTGGTTGCCGCGCTGCACAAGTTGAGCCGTCGCGAAGGTGCGACGATCTTCATGACGCTGTTGACGGCGTACTCGATCCTGCTCTCGCGTTATGCAGATCAGGAAGATGTTGTAGTAGGTACTCCGATTGCGAACCGGCATCAACGCGAGTTGGAGGAGATGATCGGATTCTTCGTCAACACGCTCGCATTGCGAGTCAACGTGCAGCCGGAGCTCACATTCCGCGACTTACTACGCAACGTACGCGAAACAACCCTCAACGCGTACGCGAATCAGGACGTGCCGTTCGAACGATTGGTCGAGGAGCTGCAACCTCCGCGCGAGCTGAATCGCAATCCAATATTTCAGGTGATGCTTGGTGTGGAGAACACGCCGCACAGGAAACTGAATTTGCCGGGAATCGAAATCGGCATTCAGGAGTTTGGCACAAATTCGACCAGGTTCGATCTCGAATGCTACCTGCGCGAGGACGAGGACAAGTTGCTGGGATATTCTGTCTACAACACTGACCTGTTCGAACGACAAACAGTCGAGAAGATGCTCCAGCACTTTCAACGATTGCTGGAGCTCGCGGTTGAAGATCCGAAACAGCAGATTCGTGAACTGCGATTATTGACGCCTGCTGAAGATCACCAGCAATTGGTGGAATGGAACAACACGAGGGCAGATTATCCGCGCGACAAATGCGTACACGAATTGTTTGCAGAGCAAGTCGCGCGTACGCCGGCAAACATCGCGGTGGAATTCGGCGACCAGCGCGTGAGCTATTCCGAGTTGAACCGCCGGGCCGGCGAAGTTGCCGTGCGCTTGCAAAAAGTGGGAGTTGGACCAAACAGCATAGTGGGCATTTGTTTGGAACGTTCTCCCGCGATGTTGATAGCTTTGCTTGGAGTGCTGAAGGCCGGTGGTGCATACCTGCCGCTTGATCCCGAGTATCCGAAAGCCAGACTCGCTTACATGCTGGACGATTCCGGCTCGCAGGTGCTGCTAACGCACACAGCCTTGCGCGATCGTTTCTCCGTTTTGCCCGAACACGTGCTTTACGTTGACGATGAGCACTCCGTCGGTGGCGAGCTCTCGAACATCAAACCAACACCTGAGAACCTGGCCTTTTTGATCTACACGTCGGGATCCACGGGAACGCCGAAAGGCGCAGCGATGCCACATCGTGTGTTAGCCAACCTGATTCACTGGCAGATAGCGCGCTCCGGCAGACCGGCTCCCCGCACGCTGCAATTCGCATCGGTGAGCTTCGACGTTTCTTTTCAGGAGATCTTTTCGACGTGGTGTGCCGGCGGCACACTCATCATGATCGACGAGGAAGTGCGGCGCGACGTCGAGCGTCTTTGGTCCACATTGGCCCGAAAGGGAGTTGAGAGATTGTTCCTGCCGTGTGTAGCGCTCCAGTCTCTCGCGGAGGTCTGCATTCACAATAAGTCAGTCGTGCCACGACTTCGCGAAATAGTGAGCGGCGGTGAGCAACTCAAGATTACGCCGCAAATACGGCAAATGTTTGCGACGCTCAACGGCTGCCTGCTGGATAATCACTATGGTCCAACTGAAACGCACGTGGTCACTACTTACCGCCTGCCCCGGGATGAGGCCAGTTGGCCCGAAATAGCTCCTATCGGGCGTCCCACGCCGAATGCACAGATCTACGTGCTCGATCCGCAACTCAAGCCTGGTCCTGTCGGCGTAATCGGCGAGGTATTCATTGGCGGTGATAGCCTCTCAACGGGTTATCTGAATCATCCGGAGGCGACGGCTGAGAAGTACATACCAAATCCTTACAGTGAAACTCCGGGTGCGCGCATGTATCGCACGGGCGATCTTGCGCGTCTGTTGAGTGATGGAACGATTGAGTTTTTCGGACGGCGCGACGGCCAGTTAAAGATTCGCGGTTACCGCGTTGAAATCGGCGAGATTGAGGCCGTGCTCGCCGGACATCCGTCAATCAATGAAGCAGTTGTGGTTGCTAAGGCCGGAGAGTCAGGCGCCGTTCGTTTGGTTGCATATGCACGAGTGCGTGAGGCAGTGGCCTGGATGCAGTTGCGACAGCATCTCAAGGAGCGTTTGCCTGAATACATGATCCCGGCCACGTTTGTAGCTGTTGATGCGTTTCCATTGACGCCGAGCGGCAAGATCGATCGTCGAGGCTTGCTCGCACTTGCACAACGCAGCGTCGAAGAGGATGTACAAACAGAGGCGCTGAGTCCTACGGCAGAATTGCTCGCCGGCGTTTTGGGAGAAGTGCTCGATGTCGAACACGTCAACGCACACGACAACTTTTTTGATCTCGGTGGTCATTCACTGCTCGCCACACGCGTCGTCTCACGGATACGCGAAGTATTCAGTTTAGAACTTCCGCTGCGGCGGCTCTTTGAATATCCGACTGTCTTTGAGCTGGCTGCGCACATCGATGATCAACTCAGAGTGGGCCAGGCAGCGGCTTTACCTCCGATACGACCGCAGTCGCAGGGGCACACCCGGCCACTCTCCTTTGCGCAGCAGCGCATTTGGTACTGGGAACAGTTGGAACCAGGCACTCCAACTTACAACCTCAGCTCAGCGTTTCGTATGGAAGGAGATCTCGATCTCGCACTGCTCGAGCGTAGTTTCAACGAGATTGTGCGCCGTCACGAAACCCTGCGCACATCGTTTACGGTGATTGATGGTGAGCCGGTTCAGGTGGTGGCGCCAAAGAAAGCTTTTCGCGTCAGCTTCACGGACCTCAGCTCGAAGCCTGCTGCGGAGCGGGAAACGGAGGCGCGGCGCCTGGCCGGAATTGAAGCGCTGCAGCCGTTCATACTGGCCAAGTCACCGTTACTGCGTGTGAGTTTGTTGCGTTTGAGCCCGCAGGAACATATCGCGGTCGTCGCAATGCACCATATCATTTCCGACGGCTGGTCCCTGGGCCTGTTCATCGAAGAAGTAACTGCTTTGTACGAAGCCTATCAGTCCGGAAAATCGTCGCCGCTGGCGGAACTGCCCGTGCAGTATGGCGATTTCGCGCAGTGGCAGAATGAGCTGCTGCAACCCGAAAGCGAAGTGCTCGAGTCGCAAATAGCGTACTGGAAAGAACAACTCCGCGATGTGCAGGATCTGAAGCTACCCATCGATCGACCACGACCTGCCGTTTACGATCCGCGCGGAGCGTTCATGCCGTTGCACTACTCGGCCGAGTTGTCGCAGAAGTTGAAAAAGCTGAGCCGTCGTGAAGACGTGACCCTCTTTATGACGCTGTTGTCCGCGTTCAATGTCTTACTGCATTCGCGAAGCGGGCAGGAAGACATCGTAGTGGGAATTCCCATCGCGAATCGCACTCGCCTCGAGACGGAGAAGCTAATCGGATTTTTCGTGAACATGCTGGTCCTGCGGACTGATCTGAGTGGCGATCCGACTTTTCGTGAGCTGCTTCAGCGCGCGCGGGAGGTTATGCTCGGCGCGTACTCGCATCAGGATGTGCCGTTTGCGAAGTTAGTTCGAGAGCTGAACGTGAAGCGCGACGTGAGTCGGAATCCTCTCTTTCAGGTCGCCTACATCTTTGATAACACTGCGGCGAAGAGGCTGGAGTTAACCGGTCTCACCTTGAGTCCGTTCGAATTCCAAGTGAGTACAGCGCCCTTCGATCTTAGTTTGTATCTGACTGAAACCCCTGATGGATTGAATGGCTCAGTGCTGTACAACACTGCACTCTTTGACGAGCAGACAGTCCGGCGATTGTTCGATCACTACGAGAATTTGCTTCAACGAGTGGTGGCAGACCCGAATCAACGGCTCTCGAGTTTCAACTTCCTTGCCAAAGCTTTGGCTTATAACGCTGAGGCCGCCGGCTAATCCCTGGTCCTATTTGTCCTCCAGGATGCTTTGCCTCAAAAGTCGGACGTCAAGCTTGGAGACAGTCAGTACCACCTGCGGTAGCGGGTGGGTGCGCAGCTTTTACGCCTGTATTGAGAAGCTCTGTCGCCGCACAGCTACGCACCCACCCGCTATCGCAGGTGGTACTGACTGTCTCCAACAGCGGATCCGGACTTTTGAGGCAACGCCCCTCCAGGACCTATTTGTAGAAACAAGGTTGCAAAACTAAATGAATGACGGTGTGTTGTCAGCCATTGGTAAAACACCGCTGGTGAGATTGTTGCGCGTGATACCTGATGCGCGTTTCAAACTCTACGCCAAGCTGGAAGGATTGAATCCCGGCGGGAGCACTAAAGACCGTCCTGCATTCAGCATCCTGCGCCACGCGATCGACAGTGGCGATATCCAGCCGGGCACAGTCGTGATCGAATCGAGCTCGGGCAACATGGGCATTGGCCTGGCCCAGGCTTGCATGTATTACGGGTTGCGCTTCATCTGCGTGGTCGATCCAAAAGCAACTGTGCAGAACGTACGACTCTTGAAAGCTTACGGCGCCGAAGTCGACGTTGTTCAAGAGCCTGACAAGCGAACCGGCGAGTATCTGCAAGCGCGACTCAATCGCGTCAAGGATCTCCTCGATTCAACTGAAAACACGTTTTGGCCTAATCAGTATTCACATCGTTACAACCCGATCGCCCACTATCAGACGATGCACGAGGTTGTTACTGAGCTTGGCGGCGAGGTTGATTACCTTTTTTGTGCGACGAGTACGTGCGGGACGATTCGCGGCTGTGCGGAGTATGCGCGTGAACATAAATTGCCGACGAAGATCTTCGCAGTAGACGCTGTAGGCAGCGTGATCTTTGGCGGGGAGAATCGCAAGCGGTTGATTCCAGGGCACGGCGCAGCGGTGCGGCCGGCGCTCTATCAGCCTGACGTCGCGGAGCGTTGTATTCACGTCACGGATCTCCAGTGTGTGGTTGGTTGCCGGCGTCTTGTGCGTGATGAAGCGATTCTTGCCGGTGGATCGTCCGGCGCCGTGCTGATGGCGATCGAGCAGATAAAGGACGAGATCGAACCGGGCGCCACCTGTGCTGCGATCTTCGCTGACAAAGGCGAGCGTTACCTCGACACGATCTATTGCGACAGTTGGGTGGAAGAACACTTCGGTAACGTGGCCCATCTCTGGCAGGCCGAGAAAGAGATGCCGGTGATGGTCGCTACGGGCTGACGGAGTTAAGCATTTATGAGAGCTGAGCCCAAGCGTTACGCCCCGCCGATTCGGCACCGTGATCCATTGATCACGCCGCCGCAATCGTTTGCACAACAGCGACTCTGGTTTCTGGATGGCCTGAATCCCGAAAGCGCGTTTTACAACGTGCCGATGGCAATTCAACTACGCGGCGAGTTGAACGTGAACGCGCTCAAGCATAGTCTGAACGGACTGTTGCGGCGACACGAATCTCTGCGCACTTCGTTCTCGATTCTCGATGGTGAGGCCGTACAAGTAATCGCACCGGAGCTCCAAATCGATCTGTCGCAGACTGATCTGGCACATCTTGCGGAGGACGAAGCAGAAGCAGAAGCACTCCGGCTGGCAGCGGCGGATGCACAACAGCCTTTCGATCTGCGTCGCGCACCTTTGCTGCGTGCCTCATTGCTGAGACTCGCGCCAAAGAATCACATCCTATTGCTCAATCAGCATCACATAATCACGGATGGATGGTCCACGGGTGTGCTTTACCGTGACCTGGCCGCACTCTACGTGGCCTTCAATGCCGGTCAAGAGCCGCAGCTACCGGAGCTGCCGATCCAATATGCGGACTTTGCCGTCTGGCAGCGCAACTGGCTGAAAGGCGAAATACTGGAAGCGCACTTGAATTACTGGCGCGAGCAACTCGCCGGTGCTGCACCAACAATCAATTTGCCAACTGATCATCCGCGTCCGGCAGTCGAAGGCTTCCGTGGCGCAAGCCGGCTGGTGCATATGTCAGCGCCACTAATGAAGTCGCTCAAAGAGTTATCGAAACAGCGGGGTGTGACGTTGTTTATGACGCTGCTCGGCGCGTGGGCGGTACTGCTGTCGCGCTGGAGTGGTGAAGAAGAAGTCACCGTCGGATCACCGATCGCAAATCGCACGCGCGCGGAACTCGAAGGGTTGATTGGTTTCTTCGTGAACGCACTCGTGCTGCGTACGAGCTTCAAAGGTAATCCAACTTTCAAAGAGTTGCTTGCGCAGGTGAGGGAAGTGACGCTCGGAGCATACGCACATCAGGATCTGCCTTTTGAGAAGCTGGTGGAAGCGCTGCAACCGGACCGCGAGCTCAGGCACAACCCGTTGTTCCAGGTCGTATTCGTGTTGCAGAACGCGCCGCTAGGTGCAGTAGCAGGCGGCGGTCTCGAGATGCGCTTCGTGGATACTACGCAAACTATCGCTCGATTTGATCTCGAGTTTCATCTTTGGGAGTCCGCGCGGGGGCTGTCCGGAAGGCTCATCTACAGCACCGAACTGTTCGAAGCTGAGACGATCGAGCGGATGTTGGGCCACTTCCAAAGCGTACTCGAGAGTATGGTTGCCGATCCGGAGCAGCATGTTCGCGATTGCGAATTGATGCGGGCTGTCGAGAAAAAGCAGTTGCTAATCGAGTGGAATAAACTGGCGGTTGACTACACGCCGGCAGAAACGCTCGATCAAATGTTCAGCGCACAGGTGGCAAGGACACCGGATAACGTCGCTGTGATCTTTGAAGAGGAACGGCTGACGTATGCTGAGCTCGACGACCGTGCGGATGCGTTGGCGGCTGAGTTGCAGCAGCATGGCGTTGGGCCAGAGGTGACAGTCGGGATTTGCATGGAGCGATCGATAGAGCTGGTAGTGGCGCTGTTGGCGGTACTGAAGGCCGGTGGAGCATATGTGCCGCTCGATCCGAGTTATCCGCGTGAGCGACTGCGGTTCATGATTGAAGACGCAAAGCCGGCGGTGATTCTGACGCAGCAAGCTTTAAAACCTGTACTGCCAGAACTCGGTGAGGTGTTAACTATGGATGACTCGGAGCAAAGCTACGGATCAGATCCGGATCTAATCCGTCACTTTGATCCGCGTCATCCGTGTTACGTCATCTACACCTCGGGTTCAACGGGAACTCCGAAAGGGGTTGTGGTCACCCACGCCAACGTGGTGCGTCTCTTCAGCGCGACTCGTGAATGGTTCAACTTTGATGCCAATGACGTTTGGACGCTATTTCATTCTTACGCCTTCGACTTTTCCGTGTGGGAACTGTGGGGTGCGCTGCTTTATGGCGGTCGCCTCGTGATCGTGCCGTATCTCGTCAGCCGGGAACCCGGAGCTTTTTATCAACTCCTGTGCAAAGAGCGCGTGACCGTGCTCAATCAAACGCCATCTGCTTTTCGTCAACTGATGCAGGCGGAGCACAACACGGAAGACCTCGCCTTGCGGTTCGTCATCTTCGGCGGCGAAGCACTGGAGCTGCAAAGTCTTGGTCCCTGGTTTGAGCGGCACGGCGACGAGCAGCCCTTGCTGGTCAACATGTATGGCATCACCGAGACGACGGTGCACGTCACTTACCGCCCGATCCGAAAGAATGATCTCGAAACTGCAAGTGGCAGCGTGATCGGTAAGCGCATTCCCGACTTGCAAACGTACGTGCTTGATGCAGCGCAGAGGCCGGTACCGATTGGTGTGGCCGGGGAGTTGTATGTGGGCGGCAGCGGACTGGCGCGTGGTTATTTGCAACGACCGGGATTGACAGCGGGGCGCTTTGTTCCGCATCCGTGGGGCGAAAAAGGTGCTCGTCTCTATCGCACTGGTGATCGCGGACGCTATCTGGCAAATGGTGAGATCGAGTATTTGGGCCGAGTCGATCATCAGGTGAAAGTGCGTGGCTTTCGTATCGAGCTCGGAGAAATCGAGGCGGCGCTCGCCGAACATAAAGCGGTGCAGGAAGCAGTGGTGGTCTCCCGCGAAGATACGCCGGGCGACAAACATCTCGTTGCTTATGTCGTTGCCAATCCTGAAGCTGCGTTCACTGCGGAGGATGACAATGACGAGAACAGTAATGAGCACGTCAGCAATTGGGAAGGAGTGTTCGACGAGACTTATCGACAAGGCGAAGACGTGCCGGATCCGAGCTTCAACATCACTGGTTGGAACAGCAGCTATACGGGCCAGCCGATTCCGGCGGCGGAAATGCAGGAATGGGTGACTGACACTGTCACTCAGATCAGAAAACTGAAGCCGCAACGGGTGCTGGAGTTGGGTTGTGGCACCGGCTTGTTGTTGTTCCGTTTGGCGGGTGAGTGTGAGCACTACTGTGGTATTGACTTCTCGCAGGTGGCGCTCGATTTCGTACAGCAGCATGTCGATAAGCGCGATTGGCGACACGTCACACTGCGCCGGCAGACTGCCGACGACTTCAACGGTGTCGAACCCGGCTCTTTCGATACGGTAATTCTCAACTCAGTGGTCCAATACTTCCCGACGCTCGATTACCTCACCCTCGTGCTGGAGCAGGCAGCCGCTGCTGTCACACCCGGCGGCACGATCTACGTCGGAGACGTTCGCAGCCTGCCGTTGCAGGAAGCTTTTCATGCCTCAGTTGAGTTGTATCGTGCACCGTCGTCGCAGAGCATCGGGCAGTTGGCGCAGCGCGTTAACAAGAGTGTCGTCGAAGAGGGTGAACTCGTCATCGATCCTGCTTATTTTCACGCACTGAAAGAGCGTTTACCGCAGATCAGCCAAGTGCAAGTGTGGCCGAGACGTGGGTGGGCGCACAATGAGCTGACGCGCTTCCGCTATCACGTCGCTATATACATAGGAGAGGCGCCGCAGCGAACAGTGGAAGTTGATTGGCGCGACTGGCGACGCGAGCAGGTCAGTCTCGCCATGCTGCGCGAGATTTTGCAACAGGATCGGCCGGAAGTGCTCGGATTGTCGGCGGTGCCAAACGCGCGGCTTGCCAGTGAGGTGAAAACGCTCTCCGCGTTCACCGGTGACGATCGATCGCTGACGGCGGCTGAGCTCCGGAACCGCGTAGCAGAGGAACCTGGTATCGAGCCTGATGAACTGTTTCAACTAGGCGATGAGTTTCCTTACCTCGTGGATCTCAATTGGTCCAGTCACGGCGCTGACGGCAGTTTCGACCTGCTATTGCGACGCAAAGACACCGTTTGGGCCATGCTGTCGCCACGCGAGCTTGAGCTCTTCCCTTCGGCGACAGTCTCCAGGCGCTGGAATGACTACGCCACCCATCCGCTGCTGCAAAAACTGGCTCGGCAACTACCGTCGCAACTACGTCCCTTCCTCCAGGAAAAACTTCCCGATTACATGGTCCCGAGTGCTTTCGTATTGCTCAATGAGTTACCACTCGACCCGAACGGTAAGGTCGACCGCCGCGCGCTACCCGCGCCTGAGCGGGCGCAGCCCGAACTTGATGCCACGTTCGTTTCACCACGCACGCAGACGGAAGAATTGCTTGCAGGAGTTTGGGCGGAACTGTTGGGTATGGAACAGGTCAGCATCCACGAAAACTTTTTCGACCTCGGCGGTCATTCGTTGCTCGTGACGCAGGTCGTTTCGCGCATACGCAATCTCTTCCAGACCGAGATCAGTTTCCGCGTGTTCTTCCAGAATGCGACCATCGCGACGCTTGCTGCCGAGATCGACGCGCAGCGCAGTGCGGACCTCACGATGCCGGGGGCGGCAATTGGACCCGTCACCCGGGACAAACTGCTGCCGCTTTCATTTGCGCAGCAGCGTCTCTGGTTTTTGGATCAACTTGCTGAGAGCAATCCGTTCTACAACATGCCTTTGGTGCTGCAAATCTCGGGTGAGCTCGAGGTGGCAGTGCTGGAACAAACGTTTAATGAAGTTGTCCGCCGGCATGAAAGTCTGCGCACGAGTTTCAGTGTGATTAAGGGCGAGCCGGTGCAGGTCATCGCTGCTCCAGAGCCTTTGCGGTTGTTGGTGATTGATCTGCGGGAGTTGGCGCCTGAAGAACGTGAACCGAAAACGCGCTCACTGATCGCTGAAGAGGTTGCCACACCGTTCGATTTGTCCATCAGTCCGCTACTCAGAGTCATGCTGCTGAAGCTGGCAACTGACGAGCATGTCCTCGTAGTGACGATGCATCACATCATCAGTGACGGGTGGTCGATGGGCGTGCTGATTCGCGAAGTGACGAGCCTCTACGCAGCGTTTCTGAAACGACAGCCGTCGCCGCTGCCCGAATTGCTGGTGCAGTATGCCGACTTCGCCATGTGGCAGCGCGACTGGCTCAGTGGTGCAGTGCTCGAAGAACAGCTCGGTTACTGGCGGAAGCAGTTACAGGATGCGCCCGCGCATTTGGAACTCGCAACCGATTACCCGCGCCCGGCAGTGCAGACTTTTAACGGAGCAACGGCGGCAGTGATCTTGCCGAGTGCGTTGTCTGAAGCGGTCAAACAGTTGAGCCAGCGTGAAGCGACGTTGTTTATGACGTTGCTGGCTGTGTTTCAGATGCTGCTCTATCGCTACACGGGACAAGCAGACCTCTGTATCGGTACGCCGATCGCAAACCGCAATCGTGCTGAGATCGAAGGACTGATTGGGTTCTTCGTGAACACGCTTGTCATGCGCACGAAGCTCGATGGCGCGGAGAGTTTTAGAGATCTCCTGCAGCGTGTTCGTGAAGTGGTGCTGGATGCACACAGTCACCAGGACCTGCCGTTTGAAAAGTTAGTGGAAGAATTGTCGCCGGAGCGTGATCTGAGCCGGTCGCCGTTATTTCAGGTGATGTTTGCGTTACAGAACACGCCGCGCGAGAGTCTTGAGTTTCCGGGTCTGACGTTCAATCAACTGCCATTCGCTAATAAGACGACGAAGTTCGATCTCACGCTGTCAGTGATGGAGAACCGGCAGGGATTACTGGTGTGGCTGGAGTACAACACGGATCTGTTCGAAGCCACGACGATCCAGCGGATGCTAGGTCACTTCCAAACCGTGCTCGAGAGTGTTGTGGCCGATCCGCAGCAGCGTATCAGCGATTGCGCCTTGATGCCGGCGGCTGAGAAAGAACAATTGCTCCTTGAGTGGAACTCGACGACGGTCGACTATGGACCATCACAACTGCTCCACGAACTGATAGACGAACAGGCCGCCCGAACGCCCAATAACATCGCCGTAATCTTTGAGGAGCAAGAGCTGACCTACGCTGAGCTTGATCAACGCGTCAACACTTTAGCCAGCGAACTGCGGTGTCGTGGCCTGGGACCGGATGTGCTGGTGGGCGTCTGCATGGAGCGTTCAGTGGAACTGGTGGTGGCGCTGTTAGCCACTTTGAAAGCGGGCGGCGCTTATTTGCCGCTCGATCCTGGTTACCCGCGCGAGCGTCTCCGTTTCATGGTTGAGGATGCAAAGCCGACCGTGATCCTGAGCCAACCAGAACTGATTTCCATCCTTCCTGAAACAGAAGCTGAAGTGCTCTTTGTCGGAGCTGATTTGTTCATTCCTCAGTCGTCAGAGAATAGAACAAGTCAGGAAGAGGGGCTTGCCCCCGCTGTAGCAGAATTCGAGGCAAACCTTGCTTATGTGATTTACACCTCGGGCTCGACTGGTCAGCCAAAGGCGGCCATGAACACGCACGCCGGCATCGTGAACCGGCTGCTCTGGATGCAGGAGCGTTACCAACTAACCGAACAAGACTGCGTGCTGCAAAAGACACCCTTCAGCTTCGATGTCTCCGTGTGGGAATTCTTCTGGCCATTACTCGTCGGCGCGCGCCTGGTGTTAGCGAAGCCTGCGGGGCATCAGGACGTGCGCTATCTGGCGGATTTGATTGCGCGCCGGCAGGTGACGACGCTGCATTTCGTGCCCTCGATGTTGCAGGTGTTTCTGGCGAACACCGAGTTGAGCGCGAATGTGAAACGAGTGATCTGCAGCGGCGAGGCGCTCTCGCATGAGCTGCAACAGCGCTTCCATGCAGTGTCGGACGCGGAGCTGCACAACCTCTATGGTCCCACCGAAGCCTCGGTCGACGTCACTTACTGGGCCTGCGAGCCAGACGATGGCCGCGGCCTCGTGCCGATCGGGCGACCAATTGCCAACACCGAGATCTACATCCTCGATGCGTTCGGGCAACCAGTGCCTGTAGGAGTCCCGGGAGAGTTACTGATCGGTGGCATAGGTTTAGGACGCGGGTACCTGAACCGTCCGGAGCTGACGGCTGAACGTTTTCAGCCACATCCGTTCGCCGGCCAGCCTGGAGCCCGGTTGTATCGCACTGGCGATCTGGCGCGGTATCAGGCCGATGGTGAAATCGAGTATCTGGGACGGATGGACCAGCAGGTGAAGGTGCGAGGTTTCCGCATCGAGCTTGGGGAAATTGAGGCGGCGCTCAGCACCCACCCCGGCGTGCAGGAAAGTGTGGTGGCCACGAACGAAGTAGGGGCTGGCGACGTGCGATTGATTGCCTATGTGGTGCCGGCAGAGGAAGCGCCCACGTCCGAAGAGCTACGACAGTACCTAAAGGCGCGGCTGCCGGAATACATGTTGCCGGCTTTCTTCGTCACGCTCGATCAGGTTCCTCATTTACCGAACGGGAAAATCGATCGACGCAATCTACCAGCGGCGTCTGGTTTACGACCGGAGTTAACTCAGGAGTATATCGCACCGAGGACCGGCACCGAGTTTGCGATCATGAAGATCTGGACCGCAGTATTGGGTGTAGAGCGAGTCGGTATTCACGACAACTTCTTCGAGCTCGGTGGCCATTCGCTGCTCGCCACGCAGGTCATTTCGCGACTGCGCGATACTTTGAAAATCGAGTTACCGCTCCGCCACATCTTCAAATACCCGACCGTGTACGCGCTCGCAACAAAGATTGATAGTGAGGGAGATAACGGATTGAGCGCGCCTCCAATCTTTCCCGTCCTGAACGGTGACCCTATGCCACTGTCGTTTGCGCAGCAGAGACTCTGGTTCATGGACCAACTCGAGTCCGGTACGTCGCTATACAATATACCGGCTGCGTACCTGCTTAATGGACCGCTCAACATCGAAGCCCTCGAGCAAAGCCTCAATGAATTGCTGCGCCGCCACACGTCGCTTCGTACCTATTTCATCGTTTCCGACGATGGCAGCCCGGCGCAATTGATTGCTCCGGCAGAACCCTTCATGCTACCGCAACTCGATTTGCGTGAGTTGTCCGAAGCGGAGCGCGAGATCAAAGTGAAATGTTTGCTGGCGGAAGAGACGAATAAGCCTGTCCAACTTTCAGACGCGCCTTTGCTTCGTTGTCTCCTACTGCGAACCCGCGATGAAGAATACATTTTCATTCTCACCATACATCACATTGTTGCCGATGGCTGGTCCATGGGTGTGTTCATCCGCGAGCTGGCAGCATTGTATGAGTCGTACCGGGAGCGGGAGCCATCACCACTTCCGGAGTTGCCGGTGCAGTATGCTGATTTTGCAGTGTGGCAACGCAACTGGCTGCGTGGTGAAGTGTTCGATCGGCTGCTTGATTACTGGCGAGAGCATTTGAAGAATGCGCCGGCCCGGCTGGCGTTACCAACTGATAAACCCCGGCCGGCGATTCAGACTTACCAGGGCTCGGCCCAACATAAATCGATTTCACCGGAGCTGGCGCAATCTTTAAGAGATCTGAGTAGTCGCGAAGGCGTGACGTTGTACATGATGCAGCTCGCTTGTTTGAACATGCTGCTTCATTACTACACCGGACAGAGCGATATCGTCATCGGAACCGATGTGGCGAATCGCAACCGCAGTGAGACGGAATCGCTCATCGGCTTCTTTATTAATGAGCTGGCGCTGCGAACAGACCTGTCAGGTAATCCAACGTTCCGCCAGTTACTGGGCCGCGTTCGCGAAGTCACCCTCGGAGCTTACAGTCACCAGGATATGCCGTTTGACAGGCTTGTGGATGCGCTCAAGATCGAGCGCTCATCCGCGCATCATCCGCTGTTTCAGGTGTGTTTCGTCTTTCAGAACCTGCCCCGTACATCGATCGACGTTAGCTCGCTGACGATCAGCACCCTGCTGGTTGAACGTACGGTTGCACGTTTTGACCTGGTATTGATTGCGTGGGAGAGTGGGCAGGGGATGCAGTTGACGCTCGAGTACAACTCCGATCTCTTCATGCCGGCGACGATCACGCGCCTGCTGGATCTATTCGAGACGTTATTAGGCCTCGTGGTCCACCAACCCGAAGCGGATCTCGATACCCTCGTCGAAATGGTCGCCCAGGCCGATCGCGCGCGACTGACTGACAAAGGAAAGGCGCTCGAAGAGATCGGATCAAAGAGCCTAAAGAAAGCCAAACGCCGCTCTATCGGCACACATTCTTAGCCGCAAAAAAATATCAGGCCACAAAAGATAAATGAAAAGCGTTTCTGTGCCTCTTTGTGGCAACTAAAATGGACAATAAGGTTGTTGAAGGTTTTCGGCTATCGCCGCAGCAGCAACGTCTCTGGCAGTTGAGTAAGCAGGACGGTGCTGAAAGATACCGTGCCCGTTGTGCGTTCCTACTCGACGGAGATCTCGACGTGCATACGTTGCAGGCCGCGGTTCAGGACGTCGTCGCGCGTCATGAGATTTTGCGAACGCGGCTGGAGATGTCTGCGGACATGAAGTTGCCGCTCCAGGTCATCGCTGAGGACGTCAATGTTTCGATCGACACAGAGGCCCTGAGCATTGATGAGCTATTCGCTGAACGAAATTCAGATCGGCTGGAGGTCAGGCTTCTATCACTCGCGCCCGACAAACATCTGTTGTTTTTCAATCTACCTGCGTTTTGTGCCGATGGTCCAAGCTTGCGCAATCTGATGAAGGACGTGGGCCGGTCGTACGGAGAAAAGGTTGAAGACGAGCCGATGCAGTATGCCGACTTCTCTGAGTGGCAGAACGATTTGCTTGAATTCGCCGAAGCTGAAGACGGAAAGCTCTACTGGCGCAAGCGTGACCTGTCAGAAACAGCAGCGTTGAAGCTCCCGTTCGAGCGTTCTACTTCGAGCGCACGCTCTTCGCTGGCTCACTCCGACGAACAGACAATTGAGTTTACGACGATCGACGCACTAACAGATCGCTACAACGCCAAGGTCTCAGAAATCCTGCTGGCAGCAATGTACGCCCTGCTGTGGCGTCTTACAGGTCAGGAGGATTTGCTGATCGGTGTCGCGCACGATGGTCGCAGGTACGAAGAGCTCCGCAGTGTAATTGGTCCGGTTGCGAAGTACCTGCCGGTTGCTTGCGCCGTCGATGACATTCCGTTCTCGCAGCTTGTTGAGCGAGTGCGGCAGGTTATCGATGAGGCTCGACAGTGGCAGGACGTTTTTACTTACGAGTCGGACGAATCCGCGTTTATGCCATTCATGTTCGAGTACACCGAAACGCCGGAACCTTACCGGATTGGTAGTCTCCAGTTCTCAATGTACCGACAGGATGTCTGTCTCGATAGATTCAAGATCAAGTTGTCGTGCGAGCGCGAGTCTGAGACGTTGAAGCTGCAGTTTCACTTCGATGAGAAGCACTACGACGCTACCGCGATCTCATATCTTTCTACGCAGTTCTGCACTTTGCTTAACAGCGTTGTTGCTCAACCTGACGCCAGCCTTGCCGGGTTAAATCTTCTCAACGACGCCGAGCGACATCGTCTGTTGGTTGAGTGGAACGACACCGGCGCGACTTACTCCCTCGATCTTTGCCTGCATGAATTATTTGAAGCGCAGGTCCAACGCACTCCGGGCAATACTGCCGTCGTTTATCAGGACACAAAGCTCACCTACGCCGAGTTGAATGAACGCGCCAACCACCTCGCACAGCAACTGCGCAACCTCGGTGTCGGCATAGAGACGCTCGTGGGCGTAATGATGGAGCGCTCGATCGATATGGTGGTAGCGCTGTTGGGAGTAATGAAAACCGGTGGCGCCTATTTGCCGTTGGATCCCAGTTATCCACAAGAACGGCTCCAGTTCATCATCGACGATGCGAAGCCGAAGCTTATCCTAACCACGGACGACACCGATCAGAGCCACGGATCAGATCCGGATTTGATCCGTGGCTTTGATCCGCGTCATCCGTGTTACGTTATCTACACCTCAGGATCGACCGGTCAGCCGAAGGGCGTGATGGTTCCACATCGCGGCATCTGCAATCGCCTGCTGTGGATGATCAACGCTTTCGACTTCCGTCCCACCGATCGCTTCTTACAAAAGACGCCGTTTACTTTTGACGCAGCCGGCTGGGAGTTCTTTGTGCCGCTGCTGATTGGCGCGCAAGTCGTTATGGCTGAGCCCGGCGGACACCAGGACACCACTTATCTCGTGAGTGCGATCGTAGAGAATGAGATCACAGTGCTGCAACTCGTTCCCTCGATGTTGCAGATCATGTTGGAAGAACGTGGCTTTGAGAATTGTCACACACTGCGCCATGTTTTCTGCGGCGGTGAAGCGCTGCCCGGCAGTTTGCACACGCGCTTCCACAGTCGTCTCAAGTGTGAGCTGCACAATCTTTATGGTCCAACGGAGTATTCGATCGACGCTGCCTGCTGGCCGTCACAACCCGGTACATTCGAGCGCACAGTGCCGATCGGCCGCGCTCTTAGCAATACGCAACTGTATGTGCTCGATCAGAACTACAACCCCGTCGCTGTCGGTGTGACTGGCGAGTTGTTCATCGGTGGCAGCGGGCTCGCGCGCGCGTATCTGAATCGACCCGAGCTGACTGCCGAACGATTCATTCCACACTGCTTCTCGACCGAGCCCGGCGCGCGCCTGTATCGTCCGGGCGATCTGGTGCGCTACCTGCCTGATGGAAATCTGGAGTTCGTCGGGCGTGTGGACCATCAGGTGAAAGTGCGTGGCTTCCGCATCGAGCTCGGTGAGATCGAAGCAGTTCTGGGTCGCCATCCGCAAGTGCGCGAAGCGCTCGTCGTGGCGCGTGAAGATGGTCAGAATGGCGACAAGCGACTCGTGGCCTACATCGTTGGTGAGTTGGAAGCCGCCACCAGTGAGTTGCGTGCGTTTCTGAAACTAAGCCTGCCGGAATACATGATCCCCGCTGCCTTCGTCGTGCTCGAAAAGCTGCCGTTATTGAGCAACGGCAAGGTGGATCGCAAACGACTGCCGGAGCTGCAGTCGAGCCGTCCGTCACTTGCGGATAACTATGCGCCACCCACCACCGAAGCGGAGCGAGTGCTGACCCGTGTCTGGAGTGAAGTGCTGCGCGTGGAGCAGGTTGGCATAAATGACAACTTTTTCGAGCTCGGTGGCGATTCAATTCTCAGCGTGCAGATCATCACGCGCGCACGCCAGGCAGGACTACACGTCACCGCGAAACAGGTTTTTCATCGACAGACGATCGCGGAACTGGCCGCGGTAGCTGTCAGCAGCGCTCCACAGACTCAGGCAACGCAGGACGAAGTGACCGGACGAGTCGATTTGACGCCGGCGCAGCGAGAGTTCTTCAGGCAACAGCTCGCGGAACCGGCGCATTGGAATATGGCGTTCATGATCGGCTTGTCAGACGAGATCGATATAGCTGCTCTACGTGGCGCGGTGGCGGCAGTGTTACGCCATCACGACGTTTTGCGAAATCGCTTTGAACAAGTGGCGGATGAATGGCTCCAGTGGTGTGTTGCTGCCGATCAAGTTGAAGTGCCGTTTGTGGAAGTAGATCTCAGTGGCGTTGTAGACGCAGAGTTGCGCAACTCGGTCGAGATAGTAGCAGCAGAGTGGCAGAAGAGTCTGGATCTTGAGAAAGGGCCATTGCTGCGAGCGGTTTACTTCAAGCTGGGCGGGGATCGCGGCGCGCGGTTGCTACTCGTTGTGCATCACCTCGTGATGGACGTGGTCTCGTGGCGCATCCTTTTGGAAGACTTACAGACGACTTACCAGGGACTTGAGTTACAGCCGAAGACTACATCGTATCAGCAGTGGGCGCTCAAACTACAGGCTTATGCGTCGAGTGCGGATTTGCAGGAAGAAGTTGCATACTGGACGGACGAGCGTCGCTCGCGCGTGCAAATCCTGCCGGTGGACCACGCAGGCGGCAACCTGGAAAGCACGACTGCCTGGATCAGTAATACGCTCTCGAAAGAGTTAACGGAAGCACTGCTGCGAGAAGTGCCGCGCGCCTATAACACGCAGATCAACGACGTGCTGCTGGCGGCGTTAACGGGCGCGCATCAACGGTGGAGTGGCGAGCGATTGCTCGTAGTGGACGCGGAAGGACACGGGCGCGAGGCATTGTTTGATGATGTCGATTTGACGCGGTCAGTGGGCTGGTTTACATCGATCTATCCGGTACTTTTGGAACTGCCCGCAGGTAGCGACTACGGCGAGCGACTAAAGACTATCAAGGAGCAAGTGCGGCGCGTGAAGCATGGCGGCATCGGTTATGGAATGCTGCGTTATCTGAGCTCGGATGAAGAAGTACGCCGGCAGTTGGCCGCGCAGCCGCAGGCGGAGATCAGTTTCAACTATCTCGGACGCTACGAGCAGGCGATGAATGAGGTGACGGAAGCAGGCTTGTTTCACGCTGCGCCGGAACGACCTGGGCCGCTGCGAGCAGGTGCGGCTGAGCGTCTGTACAAGTTGCAGCTCGTTTGCACGGTGATTGGTGGTGAGTTGCAGATCAATTGGGAATACAGCTCAGCGATTCATCACCCAGAAACCGTTACCCAACTGGCTGCTGAATATTTAGCAGAGCTGGAGCGACTGATCCGTCACTGCCAAAATCCAGATGCCGGCGGCTTTACTCCTTCCGATTTTCCTGAAGCAGAATTAACACAGTCACAGCTTGATGAGTTGCTTGCCTCACTTTCGTTGACAGGCAGTCCAAAGAAAGAGATTGAAGCGATCTATCCGCTCTCGTCGTTGCAGGAGGGATTACTCTTTCACAGTCTGTACGACAATTCCTCGAGCATGTATGTGTCGCACCTGAGCTGTGCATTGGGTGGGGAGCTCGACGTCACAGCCTTCAAGCAGGCATGGCGGCACGTCGTCGAACGACACGATGTTTTGCGGACGATGTTTGTTTGGGAAGGTTTAAGTAAACCTCTTCAAGTGGTGCGGCAGCACGTCGATTCGTCGTGGGTTGAACATGACTGGCGACATTACTCAGCAGCCGAGCAGAAGGAACGCCTGAAGACTTATCTCGAAACAGATCGTAAGCGCGGTTTTGATTTACTGAACGCTCCTCTCATGCGATTGACTCTCATCAGAATGAGTGAAGACAGTTATCACTTCACCTGGTGCCACCATCACTTGCTCATGGATGGTTGGAGTGCGATGCGGATCACGGGAGAGGTCTTTGCGCTTTATGAAGGCTTCGCAGGCGGCGAGGAATTACAGTTGCCGAACACTCTCGCGTATCGCGACTACATCGCGTGGTTGCACGACCAGGATCTCAAGGAAGCAGAAAGCTTCTGGCGACAAACGCTCGCTGGTTTCACCTCGCCGACGCCAATCGGTGGGCTGACTTCTGCAGTAGCCAAACGAGATTACGTGTCACAAGAGCGACGTCTCCCGACCACGTTGACACACGACCTGGAGACGTTAGCCCACGAGCACCAGTTGACGATGAATACGCTCTTGCAGGGTGCGTGGGGATTGTTGCTTAGCCGGCACAGTGGTCGAGACGACGTTCTGTTCGGTGGAACTGTTTCGGGCCGTCCGGCGGAGTTGCCCGGTGTCGAAAATGTGGTCGGACTCTTTATTAATACCTTGCCGGTGCGAGTGCGGGTAAAGAAAGGCGTAGCGTTGCTGCCGTGGTTGAAGGATTTGCAGGAGCAGCAGCTTGATGCGCGGCAGTATGAGTACACACCGCTCGTAGAGTTACATGGGTGGAGCGAGTTGCCGCGTCATGTGCCGCTGTTTGAGAGCATCTTTGTTTTTGAAAGCTTTCCCATCGAGGTCTCGCTTGGTGAGCGCAGCCAGCGCCTGAAGATCAGTGAGATTCGGTTTGATATCGAAGTTAACTATCCCCTGGCGTTCGTGATCAAACCCCAGGTGACGCTGACGCTGGAGCTGATCTACGACCGCGGGCGTTTCGATAAGAGCTACATCGAGACGATGTTAAGTCATGTCGAGACAATGCTGGGCAGCATGGTCGCGAATCCCGGCGCGCTGCTGGAGGAACTTGAGTTTCGGGAAACAGCAGTTGCCGTCCCAGATCTGAGTAAGAGTTTCTCGTTTTAGTTCTAAACAAATTCTCACGCAGCGACGCAACGAGCGTCACGCGTGGTTGAATTCCGTTGCGGCCGCTGCGCCGCTGCGTGAGAATTTTTTTTTAGCATGTCAATATGAACACCAAGCTCGATTGCATCGTCATCGGGTATAACGAAGTCCCGTTTAGCCGTTACGAACAATTCCTGCACACCTACGGCGAAGACTCCGAGGCGTACAGGGATCTGAAGTTCAGCTTCGTTAACCTCGACGGCAAAAAACTCGATTACCCCGGACTGCTGAACCATGTCCGTAGTCTGGCCGGCGCGAACGGGGAAGATCTGAAGTCAGGCGACATTCCAAACCTCGCGGCCGCGTACCTGACCAGCTTTCTGCGCCGGAACGGTCACACCGCGGAGTACATCAATCTCTTTCAATACGAGAAAGAACAGTTCATCGAATACCTGCGCCGGGATCCGCTGTGCGTTGCGATCACGACCACGTTCTACGTCGTCAATCTACCCGTCACGGAGATGGTCGAGTTCATTCGCGAGCACAACCCGAACGTCAAGATCGTCGTTGGTGGTCCACTCGTCAACAATCACGCCCGCAACTATCACGGCGATTCACTCAAGACCGCGCTCGAAGACATGGGCGCAGACGTTTACGTGCTCGAAGGCCAGGGAGAGCTCACGCTCGCTCGTCTGATCGAGTGCCTGAAGAATGGCGGTAATCTCAACGACGTTCCGAATCTCGCTTACTTCGAAGACAAACAACTCCACCGCACGGCGACATTGGCGGAAAACAACTCGCTCGATGCCAACTTCATCGACTGGAAAGACTTCGGCGGCAGCAAAGATCTCGGCGCGACGATTCAAACACGTACGGCACGTAGTTGTGCGTTCAAGTGCTCGTTCTGCAACTACCCATCACGCGCGGGCGCTTTGACCTTGCTCAGTCTTGACGTTCTCGAACGTGAGCTCGATTCAATACTCACGCTTGGTGGCGTGCAGAACGTCGTGTTCATCGACGACACGTTCAATGTTCCTTTTCCGCGCTTCAAAGATCTGTGCCGAATGATGATCCGGAAGAAGTATCCGTTCAACTGGTTCTCTTACTTTCGTTGTAGCAATTCCGATCAGGAAGCAATTGACCTGATGGCCGAGAGTGGTTGCAAGGGTGTGTTTCTCGGGATCGAATCCGGGTCGCCGTCGATTTTGGTCAATATGAACAAGGCAGCGACGGTGGAAAAGTATGCGAAAGGGATCGAGATGTTGCGGCGCAATGGAATCCTCACGTTTGGATCGTTCATCACGGGCTTTCCGGGTGAGACGGACGAAACCGTGCAGGAGACGATCGACTTCATTCGCAGCACGCGGCCTGACTACTACCGCTCGCAGATGTGGTACTGCGAGCCGGGGACGCCGATTCAGAACGAGCGCCGGAAGTATGAGATCGATGGTGAGGGATTCGTTTGGAATCACGCGACGATGGACAGTATGGGAGCCATGGACCACATCGATCGCATGTTCCTCGAGGTCAAAGAATCAGTCTGGCTGCCGCAGTGGTCGTTTGATTTCTGGATCATTCCCTACTTGATGGGGAAAGGGATTAGTCGTGAACGGTTTCGTGAATTCATGACCACCGCACACAGGCTGTTGACACTCGAGATCGCGTCCGTGCCACCGCAGCAGAAGAAATCAATGCAGCGTGATTACCTTCACAGCTTAGTGGCCGCGGCGCAGACGTGGACATGATTATAGGATTTTCAGAATTGGCAGGATTCATCCAGTTATCTTGTAATCCTGTCATCCTGTCTAACGACTTACTCAAAATCACATGATGCAAACGGATTTCGAACACGACCAGAATTACTGGTTGCAAAAACTCTCTGGCGATTTAGTGGTCACCAGTCTACCGTTGGACCATCATCGTTCCGCGCGCGCAGTCACGAACAAGGAGCGTTTCACCTTCACGCTCGATGCCGGCACCGCACAGCGCCTGAAAAAAATCACCGGCGATGAAGAATCACTCCTCTTCGTCACGTTCATCATGGCGTTCAACGTTTGCCTGTTTAAATACACCGGCAACGAAGACATCATTGTTGGCACCACCACGTACTACAGCGCCTCGATGAACAGGCTGCTCGCTTTGCGCACGCGCGTCACCCCCGATCTGACCGTCAAGCAACTATTGCTATCTATCAAAGGCACGCTCACCGAAGCCTACGCGCACCAAAAGTTCTCTTTCGAGCGGCTCATAGAATTACTGAACGTCGAACATCTGCCGCATCGTATGCCGCTCTTCGATCTCATGGTCGTACTCGAAAACACGGATAACACGGATTATGTAAAGCGATTGAAGAATGATTTAACGGTCAGTGTTGCAGTCAAAGACGAAATCACCGGCGCAATCGATTACAACGCGGATCTGTTCCGGCGTGAAAGTATCGAGATTCTGGCCCAACATCTACAGGAGATCCTGCGCGCCGCTTCACAATCGCCCGATCAGACGATCGCGCAACTGGAATTACTTTCGGAGTCACGCAGACACGAGCTCGTCGTCGAATACAACAACACTGCGCGCGAGTATCCCAAAGACAAAACCATCGCACAGCTTTTCGCAGAACAAGTCGAGCGGACGCCCGCACACATCGCGCTCGAGTTTCAAAACGAGAGCCTTACTTATCGCGAGCTCGACAGCCGTGCAAATCAACTGGCCAACTGGCTGCGCGCGCGTGGAATCAAGCCAGGCGTACCCGTCGGCATTTATCTCGAACACTCGCCGGAGACGATCGTTGCACTCCTCGGCGTGCTGAAAGCGGGCGGCTTCTACGTGCCTTTCGACACCGCACACCCGCGCTCACGTCTCGATTTCATGCTCGCTGACACAGCCACTCCGCTCGTTCTCAGCCACGAGAATTGGCCGGCGATTGTGGGTGAGAGTGCTTCAGCTCCGATCAGCGAGGCAACGCCTGATGATCTTGCTTACGTGATCTACACCTCGGGCTCGACCGGCGAGCCGAAAGGCGTCGAGATTCGAAACCGCAGTCTCGTTAATTACGTCTGCTGGGCGAGGGATCAGTACGTTCGCAACGAGACACTCGCGTTCGCGCTTTATTCGTCACTCGCTTTCGATCTCACGGTGACGTCGATCTACACGCCACTCATCACCGGCAACCGCATCGTGATTTATCGCGAAGAAGGCGGCAGCTCGGCGATTGAAGAGATCCTGAAAGACAACAAAACCGGCGTACTCAAGCTGACGCCAAGCCATCTCGCGTTAGTAAAGATTCGCGACAATTCGTCGTCACGCATCCAGCGATTGATTGTCGGCGGCGAACAGTTTGAAACGGAGCTGGCGAATGAAGTGCTGCGAAGCTTCGAGGGCAACGTCGAGATCCTGAACGAGTATGGACCAACCGAAGCAACTGTTGGCTGCATGATTCATCGCTTCAATCCGGACGAAGACACACAAGCTTTCGTTCCGGTCGGCAAGCCCGCGGCCAACGCGCAGATCTATGTGCTCGACGACGATCTCAATCCGGTCGCTGAAAACGTGCTCGGTGAGATGTATCTCGCGGGCGACGGTTTGGCGCGAGGCTATCTCAAAAGAGCGACACTCACGGCCGAAAAATTTGTCGACAATCCGTTCACGCCGGGTCAGCGAATGTATCGCACCGGCGACCTCGCTCGCTGGCTGCCGCAGGGAATCATCGAGTACGCGGGACGCAAGGACGGGCAGGTCAAGTATCACGGTCATCGCATCGAGCTCAACGAGATCAAGCGTGCGCTCAATCGTCACCCGCAAATTCGCGATAGCGTGATCGTGGTCGCCAGAGACAAAACAGGCAACGACGCGATGATTGCTTACTATGTCTCGCGACAGGAGCTCGACAGCAACGAGCTACACGCATTTCTGACCGACAGCATCATCGAAGAGACGATACCCAACGTCTTCGTACACCTGCGAAAACTCCCACTCACGTTGAACGGCAAGCTCAACCTGCGCGCGCTGCCGACGCTCGACGAAGTGAAACAAAGAGCGCAACACACTTACGTCGCGCCGCGCAATCCGATCGAAGAACAGCTCGCGGAGATTTGGAAACAGGTGTTTGGCGTTGAGCGCGTCGGTATTCACGACAACTTTTTCGAGCTGGGCGGGCATTCGCTGATCGCGACGCAGGTCATCGGGCGTGTGCGGCAGAAGTTGCACACGGAGTTGCTGGTGCGCTCCGTGTTTGAAGCGCCGACGATCGCTGAGCTGGCGGCTGCGATCGTGAAACTGGAACAACACACGACGGTTCATAAAGGAATCAACAAGAGAATCGATGCACAACGCGCCGGCGATCTGTTGTCGAAAGTGGACGAGCTTTCCGAGAGTGAGCTGGATACTTTGCTGGCCGAGATGTTGGCGGAGGAGAAATTTACAGGATGAGTCTTGTTAATACTGAAAATCCTGTAATCCTGTCTACGCCTGACGTGGATTCAAAGCGTGCCCGTCTCGCGGAGCTACTGCGACAGCGTGCGAGCAAGCCTGTCGTGGCTCCGACTTCGTTCGCTCAGCAGCGGCTGTGGTTTTTGGACCAACTGGAGCCGGGAAGTCCGCTGTATAACGTGAGCTCTGCGGTTCGTCTGCAAGGGGCGCTTGACGTCGCGGCGCTGGAGCGCAGTTTCGAGTTTATGGTGCGGCGACATGGGGCGCTGCGTACGACGTTTGATTTCCAGGATGGCAGGCCGGTGCAGGTGATCAAGCCGCATGTCGAGCTCAACGTGGAGAAATGTGAGCTTGAAGAAGAGTTTTCACGCAGCGGCGCAACAGCGCAACGAGAAATCATCAGGGAAATACTCGAAGAAGAAGCGTTGCAGCCGTTCGATCTAGCGAGTGGTCCATTGCTGCGGGTGAAGTTGTTGTATCTCGGAGCTGAAGATCATGTGTTGTCGCTGACGATGCATCACATCATCTCCGATGGCTGGTCCATGAGTGTGCTGGTCAGCGAGCTGGTGTCAGTATACGGGGCGTTTTCAAAAGGTGAGAGACCGTCGTTGGCAGAATTGCCGATCCAGTACGCCGACTTCGCGCGCTGGCAACGCGAGTGGCTCACGGGCTACGTGCTGGAAAAGCAGCTCGCTTACTGGCAGAAACAGCTCGACGATGTGGCGACCTTGCAGTTGCCTGCCGATCGCCCGCGACCCTCGATCCGATCTCATCACGGCTCGAGACAACATTTCTCGTTGCCGGTCGAGATTTCTGAGTCGCTCGTGAAACTGGCTCGCACTGAGAATGTAACGCTCTTCACGTTGCTGCTTGCCGCATGGCAAACATTGCTGGCCCGTTACACAGAACAGACGGACATCGTTGTCGGGTCGCCCATCGCGAATCGTAACCGCGTCGAAACCGAAAGTCTGATCGGATTCTTCGTCAATACACTCGTGTTGCGGAGCGACTTCAGTGGCAATCCTACATTTCGTGAGTTGCTCGAACGCGTGCGGTCAGTGGTGCTCGATGCACAAGCTAATCAGGATCTACCTTTCGAAAAGATCGTCGAAGAGTTGCAGCTCGAACGAAGCCTGAGTCACACGCCGTTGTTTCAGGTGGTGTTCGCGCTGCACAACGCGACCGGGCAGGGAACCGAGTTGCAGGATCTCAAACTTGCATCGCTCGATGTCCAACGCCATACCGCGAAGTTTGATCTCATGTTCGAGCTTTTCGAGCGCCCTGGAAATATCACCGGCTCACTCGAATACAGCACGGATCTTTTCGACGACACGACGATCACGCGCCTGCTCGGACATTACCAGCGATTGCTGTCTGCGATCGTCGAGAACCCGGAACAAACAATCCTCGATCTGCCGCTGTTGAGCGACGAGGAAGAACGCCAACTGCTGCACGACTGGAACGAGGTCGCACCACACGCCGAGCCGGAGCGAACACTGCACGAGTTGTTCGAGGAGCAAGCTCAACGTACGCCCGGCAACGTCGCACTCGTTCTTGACGATCAGGTGTTGACTTACAGTGAGTTGAATGCGCGTGCGGATGAGCTTGCGCAAGACCTGCGCGAGCTTGGAGTTGGACCAGAAACACTCGTTGGTATTTTCATGGAGCGCTCGATCGAGATGGTGATCGCGGTGCTCGGTATTCTCAAAGCCGGTGGTGCATATGTGCCGCTCGATATAGAACATCCGAAAGAGCGGCTCGCGTTTATGCTCGACGATGCGGAACCGCCGGTGCTGCTCACGCAGCGACGGTTGGCTGACAGGTTGCCGGAGCTGAAGGCGGTAAAAGCGGTTTACATTAACGAGCGTTCCTCGTGCGACGGCGTAAGGGAGCAAACAAAGAGCGGTGATGCGCCTTTGCGCCAGCACGGGGAAAATCCGGCCTACGTTATCTACACTTCCGGCTCGACCGGAACTCCGAAAGGCGTCGCCGTCACCCACGCGAATGTCCTGCGTCTCTTCACCGCGACGGACAAGTGGTTCAACTTCAACGCGAACGATGTTTGGACACTCTTTCACTCGTACGCATTCGACTTCTCAGTTTGGGAGCTTTGGGGCGCGCTGCTTTATGGCGGACGGCTCGTCATAGTGCCGTATCTCGTGAGCCGCCAGCCCGAAGCTTTTTACCAGTTACTACTCAAAGAGCGCGTGACGGTGCTCAATCAAACTCCCTCCGCGTTTCGTCAATTGATGCAGGCTGAACAGAGCAGTTGGCCCAACGCGTCTGAAGCTCCACCGCTGGCTTTGCGGTTTGTGATCTTTGGCGGCGAGGCGCTCGAGCTGCAAAGTCTTGGACCATGGTTTGAGCGGCACGGTGACGAGCAGCCACTGCTGGTCAACATGTATGGCATCACTGAGACGACGGTCCACGTCACCTATCGGCCAATACGCGAAAGCGATCTCTCGACGGCGACAGGCAGTGTGATTGGCGAGCGTATCGCAGACTTGCAGATCTACGTGCTCGATATGGCGCGCAAGCCTGTACCGATTGGTGTGCCCGGCGAGTTGTATGTTGGTGGCGCAGGCCTCGCGCGTGGTTATTTGCACCGGCCGGCGCTGACTTCCGAACGCTTTGTTACGCATCCGTGGGATGAAGGCGCGCGTCTGTATCGCACGGGTGATCGTGGGCGATATCTCGCGAATGGCGATCTTGAATATCTTGGTCGAGTCGATCGACAGGTGAAGGTACGCGGGTTCCGTATCGAGCTGGGTGAGATAGAAGCTGTTCTGGCGCAGCACGCAAACGTGAGCGAAAGCGTGGTGATGGCGCGCGATGAGGACGGTGACACACGACTCGTTGGTTATATTGTTACTGAACAGGATCTCACTGTGAATGAGTTGCGCAGTCACATGAAAGAGCGGCTGCCTGAGTACATGGTTCCATCAGCGTTCGTGTTGCTTGATAGATTGCCATTGACGACGAATGGCAAAGTCGATCGACGCGCTTTGCCGGCGCCGGAAGATTCGCGACTCGATCTCGGTGAAGCTTACGTGGCGCCTGAAAGCGAAGCCGAGCAAATTCTCGCAGGCGTTTGGGCGGAAGTATTGAAAGTCGAGCGCGTCGGAGTTTGCGACAACTTCTTTGCGCTCGGCGGCGATTCGATTCGCAGTGTGAATGTGTTGAGTCTCGCGAGAGCGCGAGGTTTGAATTTCAGCTTACAGCAATTATTCCAGTTTCAATCCATTCGCGAGCTCGCGCAGGCAATCGCAGACGACGAAACAGTCTCAGGTCCTACGATACACAGCACGCCGTTCAGTCTGTTGAGTGACGAAGACAAACTGAAACTTCCCGCGGATGTGGTAGATGCTTATCCGCTGAGCCGGCTTCAGTCGGGCATGCTTTATCACCTCGAGGCGACGGCAGGCGTTTCTGTTTATCACAACATCAACAGCTATCAGCTCAAAGCGCAGTTGAACGAAGAGGTTTTTGTTCACGCTGTGCAGCACGTTGTCGCGCGGCATGACGTGCTGCGGACTTCATTCGATCTGTTTTCATATTCCGAAGCGCTGCAACTGGTCCACAAAGAAGCTCATCTGCCGATTACATTCGAAGACCTCAGGCATCTCACTCCAGCCGCGCAGGATGAAGTTATCAAGTCATACACCGAAAGCGAACAACAAAACCGGTTCGATCCATCGTGCCCGCCGTTGCTGCGCTTTCATATTCATCGCACGAGCGACGAGACGTTTCAGTTCACGTTGACTGAATGCCATGCAATTCTCGACGGCTGGAGTTTGCAATCAACGCTCGCAGAGATCTTTCAGGTTTACTTTGCGCTACTCAAAAACAAATCGCTGCCGGAGCAGAAGCCCTTCGCGACGTCGTTCCGGGAATTCATCGCACTCGAGCAAGCGGCACTGAAATCGGAAGAATGCCAACGCTTCTGGTACGAGAGCTTGAGCGACGCCACGGTCGCGGAGATTTCGCCCTGGGATTCTGAGTTGACCGGGAGCGAACGCGAGCGGGCGCGAAACCTCGTGGTCCACATTCCCGACGAGGTCTCAGAAGGTTTGCACCGGATGGCTGTGAATGCCGCTGTGCCGATCAAGAGTGTGTTGCTCGCGGCGCACCTCAAAGTGATGAGCATGTTGATGGGCCAGTCAGACGTCATTACCGGTCTTGTTTGCAACGGGCGGCCCGAAGAGGCGGATGGCGATCTGATCCGTGGCTTGTTCCTCAACGTCGTTCCTTTCCGACAGCAGCTTGCGTCGCAATCATGGTCTGAGTTTGTGCGTGCTACTTTCGAATCCGAACGCAACATGCTGCCGTTCAGACGCTATCCCTTGCCGGCAATTCAGGAGCAATTGAATACGCCGTCATTCTTCAAGACAACGTTCAACTACGTTCACTATCACGTGCTCGACGGGGTGCTCGGCTCAGGCGACGTGCAGGTACTGCGGCAGGTTGAAGGTTACGAAGAGACAAACTTCACGCTCAATGCTGGATTCATGTCTCACGTTCTGAGCTCGCGTGTGTTGTTGCGCGTCGCGGTCAATCATCTGAGCGAGTCGCAGGCGGAGGCGATTAGTGGTTATTACGAGCGTGTGCTGGCCGCGATGGCGCGCAATGTCTCTGGTCCACTCGAGACGGAGCCGTTTCTCGGTGAAGCTGAGAAGCACAGAGTGTTGGTTGAGTGGAACGACACTGCGCGCGAGTTTCCGTCTGATAAGTGTTTCCAGCAGCTATTTGAAGAACAGGTTGAGGAGACACCTGACGCTGAAGCTGTCGTGTTCGGTGAGCAGAGATTGAGCTATCGCGAGCTGAATAACAGAGCGAATCGATTGGCCCATCACCTGCGCACGTTGGGAGTTGGTCCGGAGACGCTGGTCGGGATCAGTGTTGAGCGTTCAATCGAGATGGTCGTGGGAATTCTCGGCATACTGAAATCCGGCGGCGCGTTTGTTCCACTCGATCCGTCGTATCCACGCGAGCGCCTGGCTTTTATGATCGAGGATTCGAGCATCGAGGTGCTGCTCACGCAAGAGCGATTGCTGAATGCGCTTCCGCCTTACAGTGGAAAGATCGTTGATCTGAATAGGTCCGATATGTCCTATAGGACCGATAATCTCGATCTCATCACCACACCGCAGAACGCCGCCTACGTGATCTACACGTCCGGCTCGACCGGCACACCGAAAGGCGCCGTCATCGCTCATCGCGGCCTTTGCAATCTAGCGACGGCGCAAATCCGCGCTTTCAACGTGCGGCAATCGAGTCGCGTGTTGCAATTTGCTGCCTTGAGCTTCGACGCCTCAGTGACCGAATTTGCGATGGCATTGTTGTGCGGTGCGGCCCTCGTCATTGCGTCGCGCGAAGACCTGATTCCGGGCGAGCGTTTGATTGCACTATTGCGCGATCAGGCGATCACGACTGTCACCTTTCCACCATCTGTCCTGGCGCTACTTCCGCCGGAAGATTTCCCGGCGTTGCGCACGGTCGTTGTTGCCGGTGAAGCATGTTGGGCTGAATTGGTTGAGCGTTGGGCCGTCAATGATCGACTCTTCTGCAATGCTTATGGACCAACAGAAAACACCGTCTGCATCAGCATTGCGGAGTGTGAACCCGATGGCGCGAGGCCAACCATCGGTAAGGCGCTCGCAAACGTGCAAGTCTACGTGCTCGATCAAAATATGTGTCCCGCGCCGCCAGGCGTACCGGGCGAGATCTACTCCGGTGGCGAAGGTCTCGCGCGCGCATATCTAAATCGCCCGGACCTCACTGCGACTCGCTTCATGCCGAACCCTTACTCGACTATTCCGGGCGCACGACTCTACCGGACCGGAGATCGCGGCCGTTACCTGCCTGACGGACAACTCGAGTTTCTCGGACGTGTGGACCAGCAAGTGAAACTGCGTGGTTTCCGAATCGAGCTCGGCGAAATTGAAGCTGTTTTGTGCCGTCACGATGCGGTGCGCGATGCGATCGTCGTCGCGCGCGAAGAGAAGAACGGCGAGAAGCGACTCGTCGCTTACGTCGTCAGCGAAGTAGAAACTGCTGAACTGCGTCGCTACCTGCAGGAGCGGCTGCCTGACTACATGGTGCCCGCCGCATGGATGACGCTCGCTGCGCTGCCACTGACCGCAAACGGGAAAGTCGATCGCAAAGCACTCCCGGCGCCCGATTCACAACGTCCTGATTTGAAGTCTGCCTATATCGCACCGCGCAGCGCGATCGAGCGTGACATCGCCGCGGTGTGGCAGGAAGTGCTAGCGATCGAGAACGTCGGCGTCAACGACAACTTCTTCGATCTCGGCGGACACTCGTTACAGGCAGTGCTAGTACACGGAAAGCTGCGTGCGAAGTTTGAGAAGAACCTGTTGTTGTTTGAGTTGTTTCAGTTTCCGACGATCGCCGCGATGGCGAAGTACATCAGCAATGACTACGCGGAAGAGTTGCCTGCTGAGCAGGGTGTCGAGCGTGGGGAAACACGCAGGGAATTGAGGAGCCGGCGCCGGCAGATGCGCAAGGCCGTGGGAGAAAGTTGAGTTTAGCCGCGGATTTACGCGAATTAACGCTGATCTGCGTTCAACCGCGTAAATCCGCGGCTAAAACTGAGGTAAAGAAATGAGTGACACCGATTCGGTGGCTGTGATCGGCATGGCGGGTCGATTTCCCGGAGCGCGCAGTGTGGAAGAGTTCTGGGCCAACCTGCGCGACGGCGTGGAATCGATCAACTTCTTCTCCGACGAAGAGCTGCTGGCTGCCGGAGTGAACCAGTCACATCTCGACGATCCGACTTACGTGAAGGCGAAGGGATGTATCGAAGACGCGGAGATGTTTGATCCACACTTCTTCGGTTTCACACCGCGCGAAGCTGCGATTACCGATCCGCAACAGCGATTGTTCATGGAATGTGCATGGGAAGCGCTCGAGATCGCGGGTTACGATTCAGAGAAATACGAAGGCTCGATCGGCGTGTTTGCCGGACTCAGCATGAACACCTACCTGCTGAACATCTATTCGAATCACGATGTGCGCCGTAATTTGAACACCTTCCAGGCCGCTATTTCGAACGACAAGGACCACCTCACTACGAGAATTTCTTACAAGCTCGATCTCAAAGGACCAAGCGTGAATGTGCAGACGACGTGTTCGACGTCTCTAGTCGCGGTACACATCGCTTGTCAGAGTTTGCTCAACGGAGAGTGTGACATGGCGCTCGCCGGCGGTGTGTCAGTGACGCTGCCGTTGAAGGTTGGCTTTTACTACCAGGAAGGCGGCGTGGTTTCGCCTGACGGACACTGCCGCACGTTTGATGCACAGGCGAAAGGCACTGTAAGCGGTAATGGTCTCGGTATCGTCGTGCTGAAGCGACTCGAAGATGCGCTACGTGACGGCGATCATATCGAGGCAGTGATACGCGGCTCTGCGATCAATAACGATGGCGCAGCGAAGGTTGGTTACACGGCGCCGAGTCTTGAAGGACAAGCGGCCGTGATTGCGGAAGCGCAAACGATTGCGGGCGTGAGCGCCGATTCGATCAGCTACGTTGAAGCACATGGGACCGCGACGCCAGTGGGCGATCCGATCGAGATGGTAGCTTTGACACGAGCGTTTCGCGCCAGCACGCAGGAGCGTGGTTACTGTGCCGTGGGTTCTGTGAAAAGCAATATCGGACATCTGGATGCAGCAGCAGGAGTCGCCGGGTTGATCAAAACAGTGCTGGCGTTGAAACACCGTGAGCTCCCGCCGTCGCTGCATTATCAACAGCCGAATCCGG
>Ga0134121_10000217_pt1 | contig 69217 bp, 81 predicted proteins | sample KB301_FD_96463 | JGI IMG/M metagenome (GOLD analysis project Ga0134121, IMG submission 96463) | Terrestrial soil microbial communities without Nitrogen fertilizer from Kellogg Biological Station, Michigan, USA - KB3-0-1 | ecosystem: Environmental > Terrestrial > Soil > Unclassified ...
CCGACGCCGTCCACATGGCCCTGAACCAGGTGCCCGCCGAATCGGCCATCGGCTCGCATGGGACGTTCCAGATTGACGATCGATCCGGCGCCCAGTTCCTTCAGGCTGGTTCGCTCGAGTGTTTCGTGCGAAAGCTCTGCCGTGAAACTCGTCTTGTCATGCTGTCGAACCGTGAGGCAGACGCCATTCACCGCGATACTCGCGCCCGCGGCAACGCCTTCCAGGATTCCGTTGGCGTGAACGCGAAGGGTTCGAAACTCGCTGCTGTCGTCTACAGCAACGATCTTGCCGACTTCCTCAATGATTCCGGTGAACATAGGCAGTGATGGTGATATCGGGCCCCTCTGGAGTCACGGTCCAATCGCGAAGCTGAAGGGCATCGGCCAGCCGCTCAAAGCCTGCACCGCCGATGGCCGGAACTTCGCGTCCGCCAAGGATCCTGGGCGCGATAAACGCGACTATCTTATCAATGATTCCCGCTTCAAGGGCGCTGAAAGCCAGATCCGGCCCGCATTCCAGCACAAAGCTCTGAATCTGGCGCTGCTCCAGTTCCGCGTGAAGCTCGCTGAAACCGCCGCGGACGAGAAGCCAGCCGGGAGTTTTCTCAACTCGGCCGCGACGATCGAGTACTATGCGGAGGAGCTCGCGACGGCGGGGAAGGCCGGTGCGATCGGTCATCTGCGGACGGTCTTTAAGGAACGTGCCGCTGCCCGTAATCACAGCATCGACCGAGTGTCTCAAACCCTGAACCGCGGCTCTCGATTCTTCGGAGGTGATCCACTGCGACTCGCCCTCGGCCGTGGCGATTTTCCCATCGAGAGTCATCGCAATTTTCAGGATTCCAAAGGCGCGCTTCTTCGTGACGCACGTCAGGAAGGCTTCGTTCATCCGCGAGGCCTCGTCTTCGAGAACGCCGCAGTCGACCGGGATGCCGGCCGCCTTCAGCATCGCGATCCCTCTGCCGTTTACTTCGGGATTCGGATCTTTGTTCGAGATGACAACCCGGGCGATACCGGCATCGATGAGAGCTTTCGCGCAGGGCGGCGTGCGGCCTGTATGAGAGCAAGGTTCAAGCGAGACGTAGACCGTCGCGCCCCGCGCCGCTTCTCCGGCCTGCTGCAACGCGAGAGTTTCGGCGTGGTGGAGTCCATCCCATGTGTAGAAGCCTTCACCAACGACGGCATCGTTGTTGACGATAACGGCTCCGACCATCGCGCCCGGGCTGGTGAGCGCGGTTCCGCGTCGAGCGAGTGCGATGGCGCGGCGAATGTAGTCGGTGTCAGTGCTCGTTATCATAGTGAAAGTAGCGCTTTCGTGCGGGTGTCCCCTCCTAAGTTAGGAGGGGTGGCTGCGCCAATAAGAAAATTTCAAGTTCCTTAGCGGCGCAGACGGGGTGGTTCCCTAGCCGAAGTGTCGCAAAAATGCATTTCGAAGCGCTTCGGTTTTGGAACCACCCCGTCTGCTCCATCAAAGGATCTTCGGATATTTTTTTGATGTCGCAGCCACCCCTCCTAACTTAGGAGGGGACACCCGCCCGACTACGCCACCACACCACCCTACGCTGCAAACAGCGATTCGACGAAATCTTCCGCGGAGAATTCGACCAGATCGTCGATCTTTTCCCCGACGCCGACAAAGCGAATCGGAATCTTCAGTTCTCGCGCTATGGCCGTGATGACCCCGCCTTTGGCGGTGCCGTCCAGCTTGGTCAAGACCAGCCCCGTAACGCCCGCGCTCTTTGTGAATTCCTTGGCCTGCGTGAGCCCGTTCTGGCCCGTCGTGGCATCCATGATAAGGAGGACTTCGTGCGGCGCGGTCGCGATTTCCCGCTTGGCAATGCGCGTCATCTTCTCGAGCTCCGACATCAGATTATGCTTCGTGTGCAGGCGGCCGGCAGTGTCCACGATGACCACATCCATTTTTTTCGACTTGGCCGATTGAAGCGCGTCGTAAAGAACCGCCGAAGGATCGGCTCCCGGTTTCTGCTTGATGAGAGGCACATCCGAGCGCTTCGACCATACTTCCAGCTGTTCGATGGCGGCGGCGCGAAATGTATCGGCTGCGCAGAGCAGGACCTTCTTGCCGTCTTTCTTGAAACGGTGCGCGAGCTTTCCAATGGTGGTTGTCTTGCCCACGCCGTTGACCCCGACGATGAGGATGACAAACGGTTCGCCTTCGGCAACCTGCCGGGGCGCCGCGTCGTTGATGCTGAGGATTTTTCGAAGCTCGGCTTTGACGGCAAGGCGCAGTTGGGCGGGTTCCTTCAGGGTCTGGCGGGAGACCTGATCGCGAATCGAGTTCAGGATTTCTGTCGTCGTATTCACGCCGATGTCGGCGCCGATCATGATCGCTTCCAGTTCGTCGAGCATGTCGCGATCGATTTCCTTCTTGCCTTCGACGAGATCCTGGATGCGCTCGGTGAAGTTCTCCTGCGTCTGCTTGACGGCATTCTTGATTTTCTCGAAGACGCTCGGTTCTTTCTTCTTCGGCGTGCCAAATAGTGTGATGAATTCCATAGTTGTTCTACAGGGTAAGAGAAATCCTGTTCGAAGCGGGTGTCCCCTCCTCTTGAGGAGGGGTGGCGAACGAAGTGAGCCGGGGTGGTCAGGCACGCCGAGACTTATCTCAAACCCTGACCACCCCGTCTGCTCCCGTTGGTCGCAGCCACCCCTCCTCAAGAGGAAAGGACACCCGCCCGAACGTGTTATCTCTTGTTACTCCTCTTTCAGCTTTCGCTCCATCAAGTCCGTCAGGGCTTCGTTCGGCCGGAGCCCCTCATACAGGACCGCATACATTTTTTGCGCAATCGGCATCTCGATGCCAAGCCGTGCGGCCAGATCGACGGTCGACTTGGTTGTCCGAATGCCTTCGGCGATCGAGCGCATCCCCGCCGTAATCTGTTCGATTTTTCTTCCGCGGCCCAATTCAAAGCCGACGCGCCGGTTGCGACTGAGATTCCCATAAGATGTCAGCACGAGATCTCCCAGCCCGGCGAGACCCGCTACTGTTTCCCGACGCCCGCCACACGCGACAACCAGGCGCGTGATCTCCGCAAGCCCGCGCGACACCAGCGCCGCCATCGCGTTCGAGCCCAGTCCCAGGCCATCGGCCACGCCGGCCGCGATAGCGATAATGTTCTTCACGGCGCCGCCAAGTTCAACACCGGTGCGGTCCGCATTCGTATACAGCCGGAACCGTGGCGTGGACAATTCCGCCTGCAGGCGGACTCTCAATGTTTCATCCGCCGAGGCAATGACTACCGCCGTAGGTTCTCCGCGAGCGACTTCCGGCGCGAAAGTCGGCCCGGACAATACCGCAACCTGGGGCCGCGCGGCCGGTCCCGCGACATCCTCCAGAACTTCCGACATGCGCATCAGCGTCACGATCTCGATACCCTTGGTGGCGCTGACGAAGATCGTACCTGGATCCGCCGCGCGCAGGAGTTGCTCGCCGACGGCCCGAAAAAAATTCGACGGCACCGCGATCAGGACCACCGGGCAATCCTGCACGACGTCGCGCATCGAATTGCTGACCCGGACCGACTCAGGAATCTGCACGCCCGGAAGGTAAATCGAATTCTCCCGCGTGTCGGTCATGGTGACGGCGAGTTCAGGTTCGTTGACCCATAGGCGGACGTGCCGGTCCGCACGCGCCATCGTAATCGCAAGAGCTGTTCCCCAACCCCCGGCCCCTACGATAGCCAGCGGGGCGGTCACAGCATGTATTCCTTGAGCTTCGTGTAGACCGATCCCGTGGGCTTGAGTGTGCTCTGGTAGAGGAAGAAACGGTCGGCAACGAACGAACCGAACTCGGTCTCGGCAAATTTTTCCGCAGCGCTCACGAGCGTGCCCTCGAGCCGGCTCGTTTTCGCGCGCGCCAGAGTGATGTGTGGTCGAAAGGCTCGCTTTTCCCGGTCGAACCCCGCGCGCTCGAGACGCGCATCGATTTCCTGGGTCAGCCCTTCCATTGCGGACGCTTGAAGCCCAGCCCAGAACACGCGCGGCGAGCGCGTGCCGGGAAAAAAGCCTACGTTCTTCACCGAAACCGGAAACTCCTTCCAACTCAGGCCGGCGAGCGCGGCGTCGATGTCTTCGCGCCGCTTGTCGGAAGTCTCTCCAATGAATTTCAGCGTGAGATGTGTGGATTCAGCCGCCACCCACCGTGCCGAAGGTGCCATGGAACGAAGCTCAAGCTGCATGGCGGCCAACCGATTGCGTATCTCTTCGGGGAGATCGATGGCGATAAAGACCCGCATTTACAATTCCACCAGAAGTTTTCGGGTCATGTTGAGGGCGGCTTGGGCGGCTTGCCATCGGATGCGGTCACGGTTGCCTGGAAACAGAAACTTCTGGTGCCGCGTCTCGTTGGGGCCGGCAACGGCAATATGCACGGTTCCCACGGGTTTATCCGCTGAGCCTCCGGAAGGACCGGCAATACCCGTAATGGAGACGCCGACTGTCGTTCCAATTCTTTCCCGGACGCTCTCGGCAAGACCGCGAGCGACTTCCTCGCTCACCGCGCCCTGCATTTCGAGGAGGAGCGGTGGAATGCCCGCGAGATCGATCTTGGATTGATTGCTATAGGTAATGATGCCGGACATGAAGTAGCGCGAACTGCCATCCACCGCGGTCAAACGCTCGGCCAGCATGCCGCCCGTGCACGACTCGGCAACGGCGATCGTGGCCTGCTTCATGACCAGATACATCCCCACGACTTCTTCGAGCGACTGCTCCGTATTGGCGAAGATGAACTCCTGAAGCTCCTCCTCGATCTTCTCGGCGAGTTCCTGAACTGCGCGATCCGCATCCTCCGCGTTCCTGCCATGCGCGGTGAGGCGCACATCCACTTGTCCGGGCTTCGCAAGAACCGTCGTTTGGACGTTCTTGTACTTTTCATAGATCGGAGCGATTCGCGCATCGAGCGCGGACTCCGGCAACCCAGTTGTCCGATAGATGCGGCGGGCCAGGGCCGTGTCTCCTGCGAGCTTTCTCAGTCTTGGAATGCAGGTTTCTTCGAACATCGGCATCAACTCGGACGGAGGGCCGGGAAGCAGGACCACATGATTCCGATCCTCGCCGATCCACAGTCCGGGAGCTGTTCCGTTCTTGTTATCGAGCACGTCGGATCCCGTGAGGACGAGCGCCTGCCGTGCATTGTTCTTCGGCATTTCGGCGCCCCTGGCTTTGAATCGCTTCTCGATGGCTCCCAGAATCGCGTCGTCCAGCACAAGCTGGCGGCGGAGAACGCGCGCCACGACTTTCTTGGTGACATCGTCTTCAGTCGGGCCCAATCCGCCGATGGTGATGACGATGGAAGTGCGATCCATCGAGCCCCGCAGGGCCTGTTCCAGATAGTTCTCATCGTCACCGACGATGGTTTTCATCACGACGGGAATGCCGATTTCGTTGAGCTGTCGAGTCAGGTACATCGAATTCGTGTCGACGAAATTCGGCGTAAGAAGCTCGGAGCCAATAGCGATGATTTCGGCGGACAACATCCCTTGCTGGCTGCGCCCTACCGGGCTTGCATTCGCTCCGCTCATGATTTACGGAAGAGGCTTGCCGGTGATGCCGAGTTGCACACGGTAGAGCGAGCCGGAATCGACGACAAGCAGATTGTCCTCGTAATCGAACGCGAGTCCGACGAGGCTTACCCCGGCGACGACGGGTTCCGGATCGCCTCCGCGCAACCGGAAGATACCGCGGCGGCCCCGGTGAGACGCGACGATATAGATTCCGCCATCGATATCGACGGCGATTCCCTGGGGTCGGCCGAGGCCGGTATAGAACTTTCCCACTTCGCCGCTGGGAGAAATGCGATACACGCAGTCGTAACTGGATGTCGTCGGGCCCGACACATAAAGATAATCGTCGAGTCCAAAGGCCAGGTGGTAGGCCGCGATGCTGGGCTCGAGAGTCGCGAAGACAAACGTTTCCTTTTGCGGACTGATCTTGAAAATAGTGCCGCTGCGATCACCGACGTAGAGACTGCCGCTGCGATCGAACGCGATGCCCGTCGCCACACCCATGCCTTCGGTAAACAATCGCACGTTGCCCGCCGGATCGACCGTGTAGATGCTGCCTTCAAACCGGCTCGAAACGTACAGGTCGCCGGTCATCCCGAATGCCAGGCCCGTTGCGTTCATGATGTCGGTGGCAAACGGCGTGACCGCGCCCTTCGGCGTCACCTTATAAATGGATACGGGCGTCTTCTGTCCGCGCCGATTGCTGTACGTGACGTAGATGTTGCCGTCGTTATCGATCGCCGGGTTGGCGACAGGATGAAGATTCGTGGCGAGCCGGCGTCCCACTTCATAGTGGACCGTCGTGCTGCTGGTTCCATTTTTCGAGACGCGCAGTTCGGAAGTTCCCATTTCCGCCGAGGGTTCCGGGACCTTCACGACGATCTGCTCGTCGGAGGCCATGGTCACCTGGCCGGCGAAATCTCCAAAGTGAACCGCCGGCAAGGTCGTGCCCTGAAGGGTAATGCCTGAACACAGGATTCGGACTTCGCCGCCCGGCAGGGCAGCCTGAGGGGACACACTTTTGATGGTGATTTCTTTCACGTTCTAAATGCCGAAGAGATGCTGCAGGAGGGTCAACACTCCCAGCGCATAAACGCCGGCACCGACATCATCGGCCATGACGCCGACTCCTCCGGGCAGCCCTTCGAGGCGGCGAATGGGAAAGGGCTTTTTGATGTCGAAGAATCGAAACAAGGCGAACCCCACAATGATTGAGACCGTCGAAAGCTGCGTTTTGCCTGCGAGGCTGTACGCGATCATCTGTCCAACAACTTCGTCGATCACGATCCGTTGAGAATCGTGTCCCCAGAAGTTCTCCACACGATACGCGGCAAGCGTGCCTGCAAAAAGAATAAGAAGTATAGCATGCAGGAAGTACGCGCTCGCGCCCGCCGACTGCATCCCCAAATAGACGAGAACTCCGACAAGGGCGCCCGCGGTCCCGGGCGCTTTTGGCATGAATCCGGCGCCGCCTCCGGTCGCAATAAGAATGGCGAGATAGTCAGTCGGCGTCTTCTTCGAGATTGCCATTCAGTTTCTGGGTTTCTTCAGGCGGACGTTCCTCTGTGGGAACACGGTAATCCCCGGCCGCCCAACGCCCAAGATCGATCAGCTTGCACCGCTCGCTGCAGAATGGACGAAATCGATTGCCGGCCAGCTCAGTCTCTTTTTTGCACGTCGGGCACTTCATGGATTAGAGCGAATCACCCCGAAGGGGTGAAGGACAGTAGCCGGGGGTAAGCGCGAAGCGCGCAACCCCCGGAAAAGGAATCCCGTAATTTCCCGCCCCTGTGGGGTGGAGGGTCCCCGCGATTGTCCTGCCCGGTGGTATCGCTCGCAACGCTCACTCAACCCCCGGCTAAATTCCTGCACCGCTCCGCGGTGCCTACACGATCCTGCCAATCACGTCGTACTCCATGCTTTCGGTAATCTCGACCTGATAAAACTCTCCGGTTTTCACTGCGACGTCGCCCGTGTCATTGATGAGCACGTGACCGTCGATGTCGGGCGCCTGGGTCTCCATTCTTCCCTTGAGCAGCAATTCCGATTCCTCGGAAGCGCCTTCGACGAGAACATCCACGCGCGTCCCGACCATTTCCTTCAACTTCTTCGTCGAGATTCCAGCCTGCCGTTTCATGACTTGATTCCGGCGCCGCAAGGCAGTTTTGCGAGGCACTTTACCCTCGAGATCGAATGCGCCGGTGCCTTCCTCGTCGGAATAGAGAAACACGCCGACGTTATCGAACGCCGCGTTTCCCATGAACGTGAGCACTTCCTTGAAGTCGTCTTCCGTTTCTCCAGGGAAGCCGGTAATGAACGACGTCCGCAGCCCCGCGTTCGGGTTCAGCTTCCGGATCTGCTCGATCTGCCGTTCGAAAACCTCTCGACTTCCACCGCGCTTCATGCGATCGAGCACATTGCGGCTGGCGTGTTGATAAGGAATATCGAAGTACTTGCACAGCTTTTCTTCTTCGGCGACGAGCCGGACGAGCTTCTCCGTGACCGTGTTGGGATAGCAGTACAGGAATCGGACCCATGTCAGTCCATCCACGTGCGCCAGCTCTCGCAGGAGAGAGGTAACCCCCTCCGTCATCCCGAGATCTTTCCCGTAGGCCATCGTGTCCTGCGACACCAGGACCACTTCACGCACACCCTGATCCGCGAGGCGATGCGACTCCGCCACAAGATCCTTCACGGAGCGGCTACGGAATTTCCCGCGGAATCCGGGAATCGCGCAAAACGTACACACGTGGTCGCAACCTTCGGAGATCTTGAGGTACGCCATGTAGGACGGAGTTGTGAGGATGCGGGGAATCGTGGGGACTTCCTGCGAGGTGTACAGCGCGTCGATCGAGATATCCGGAATGTCGCCGTTGTCGTCCAGGCTCACCGCTTCAAGGATCTTGCCGAGCTCGTCAGGTCCGAAGACAAAATCGATTTCCGGGATTTCCTTACGGATGTCGGTGCGATAGCGCTCCGCAAGACAGCCTGCAACGACCAGTTTCTTGCAGTTGCCCGAGGTTTTCAGCTGGGCCATCTCCAGAATCGTATCGATCGACTCCTGTTTGGCCGTGTCGATAAAGCCGCAGGTATTGACGACCAGCACGTCGGCTTCTTCCTTCTTCGCAGTGAGGGTGTACCCGTGGCGGGCGAGCGTCCCCAGCATGACTTCACTATCCACGAGATTCTTGGGGCATCCGAGGCTGACGAAGCCGATGCGGGGCGCCTTGCGGTCGTTCTCAATCACAGACGGCTATTGTAGCAGGTGGGGGAGGCATTCACTCTCCTTCGGTCGGCGCCAGAGTGGGAATCGTGTTCGGGCGGGCGTCCCCTCCTCTTGAGGAGGGGTGGCCGAAGGCCGGGGTGGTCAGACCTGCCGAAACCTGATTCCGCATCCGACCACACCGTCTGCGCTTCGCGCAGCCACCCCTCCTCAAGAGGAGGGGACGCCCGCCCGAACACTTTCCAGCCTACCCCAACAACCCGCGCAGGTCCTTCACGGCTTCTCGCAACCGCGCCACATCCGACGCCGACGTCGTTTCCCGTCCGTACTTCGACCTTTCGAAGACTTCCACGGCACGCGTCAGAATCGACCGCCGTTGCTCATGAGGCACGCTGACGATCCATTCCCGCCAGGTTTGCGAGCGGCTTCGATACGGGCCTTCGCTTTCGGCAAGCCGGACCGCGCGATAAAAGAGGGCAGCCACGACCTTACCGTCCACGGTGCCGGAAGCGTTTCGCGCTTTGAGCGCGAGCCAGCGGTTCCCAAGATCCTGCCGGTTCCGGTATGCAACCGCTCCGCCGAGAGCGGCCGCCGCATAGATCCAGATCCAACCGCTATTGATCGCCCTGTGACCGATTTCGGACACCCGGTCTCCCAAACCTTGCGCCGCGGCCGCCCAGCGCTCCGTTCTCGATTGAACAGACTTCTGAATTTGCAGCACGGCTTCGTGCGCGTTCGCGAAGAGGAGCGACTGGCTGTCCGTGTCGTAGGTCAGAATGTAGGTGTTCCAGAACAGGCCGACAGCATCCGCGTAGTTTCCAAGCTGCGCAATGAGGCCACTGTCGTGCTCGCTTCCATTCGCTGGAGTGGGATCGAACTCCGTCCAGCCATTGACGGGCAGGTACACCTCCACCCAGCTGTGCGCATCCGACTGACGGACGATGTATGCGTCGCCCACGGGGTTGTATTCGCCCATAAGGAAGCCATTCACCAGGCGCGTCGGAATACCTGCAGCACGCAGCAGCACAGCCATCGCCGACGCGAAGTATTCGCAATGCCCGGACTTCGCATCGAAGAGAAAGGCGCTGAGCGGTTTGTTGCCGGGATTCCATGTGAGCGTCAGGGTGTACTTGTAATTGCCTTTGAGGTAGGCCTCGACAAGCACGGCTTTCTCGAGTGGAGTCTTTCCTTTCTCCGTAATCTTCCGGGCGAGCTCGACAATCCTCGGATCGAGATCCTTCGGCATCTGGAGATAGGTCGAGCGGATGGACTCCGGGACGGCGTCGTCGCTGCCGGGTACACCGGTGGGATTGACAAGCTTCGCGATCTCCGACTGCACCTGGTACTGCAGCCGCCGCGATTGTTCCGAGCGTGCGAAGATGGCGCCGTCATCATCCACTTCAAGTCCTGGAATCATGCGTCCGGAAGCTTCGACAATTCGATAGGGGCCGAAGATTGCGGTCGTTGCCAGAGGTTCGAGCAGGATTTCGTAGTTCACGAGTTCGCCGCCGGGCCGCGGGGTTCCCAACTGGTAGCGGAAATCGTCAGCGGGCACTATGGAACGCGCTCGATTCTTTTTTGTCCAGTCCGTGCCGTTAAAAGTGTCCAGCACGACACCGCGCCATTTGACTAACGCCGATGGCGTGCCCGTCAGACGCCTTGCATGCAGGACTACCGCCGAACTCAACTTCAATTGCCCGATCTGCCCGAGCGTGACGTTGTCATTGAAGCCCGAGAGCAGAAGCGGTGATGACGCAGCCCTCGTGAAGTATCCGGTTCCAGCACGTGGAATTACGAAGAAAAAGCCGGCGCCGAGAATGATGATGCCGACCGTCGTCCAGACGCTCATTCCGCCGAGCGACGCCGAGGGTTCCACTTGGATGTCCCCACCTCTTGAGGAGGGGTGGCGCGAAGCGCCGGGGATGTCATGCGCCGCTCGTTGCGCCCGGTGCATTTCGAAACTTATCAGGGTCGAGACCAACGCCACGAGGAATAGCAGCAACGTCGCCACGAAAGACATGTCCACCGTGAGCGACGATGCGGCCAGAATCTTCATGAACGCGAGGAGGATCAGGTAGAGATAATCCTTGTCGGTCTTTTCCTGATGCAGCTTCGTCAACTCCAGGAACAGCACCATGTGTACGGTTGCCCCGATCAACGTTCCCGATTGCGCGTTCACGTCGAGGAGAAAAACCAGGATGTAGGCGCACGAGAGATAGAAGGCACCTCGCGCCGTCAGCAGGGGCGGTCGCGCTTTGATCGTGCGGTCCAGGCTGACGAAGAACGCCGGAACGAAGAAAACGATAGACACCACATCGAGGCGCCCAGTCAGCATCAGCGCAAAAAATGCGGTGCCGATGAGCGCGTGAACGGAGACCTCGAAGTAACGCTTCATCGCGGACCTCCGCCGTAGCGCAGCGAGAACATCAGCGCTCCCGCCTGTGGAGCGAAGTCCGGAGGATTCGCCGCGGCCGACATCTCAACCAGCGCGAGATAATCCAGAATCCCATCCAGCGTGGATGCAGAGCTTCCCGAAGGCGATTCCCATTCGTCTGATACGAGCATCACCTCGGCGCCGTTCCTGATGAGATGGAATGCCACGGAGGCGGCCTGCGTCACGAGCGCTTCGAAGCGAACGTCGTCGCGGGCATTTCCAAAACGGTCGAAGGCCAGAACGACGCGGCGGCTGTCTTCGATGGCGAATTCCCGTGTCTTCAGCGCACCAGTTTTTGCCGAAGCTTTCCAATGCACGTGGCGGGCGCTGTCGGATGGAACGTACTCGCGGATCGTGTGGAGATCGTTGCCGAGTCCATGCTCCATTCGCTGGTGCGATCCGACAATGTCGGCAACGGAAATCTCGAGCTGGTCCTGTGGGAGTATCTCCGGATAGCAGATGCACTCGGTATCCACGGAGTAGCCCCACGTCTTGGAGAAAAAGCCGAAGGGAAAGCGCGAGGCGGTCTTGAGTCTTTTGATCGTATACCGGCCGCGGCGGACGAACTGCATCTCGCCGGAATGGATGGCCGTGCCCAAGGGCTGGATCACGGAGAAATACAGCCCGCCTCCCGGTGGCTCGGTCTGCAGCGAAAACGCCGGAAAGAATCGCCGGGGATTGTGGATTCGAACCGAGAGGGGAACCGTTTCTCCCGCGAATGCGCGTGAGGGCAGCAGGAGTTCCATCTTCAGGTATTTGAAATTCATGGACGAAAGCAGAACGGAGAGCAACACCACGGCCAGCAGCGCCGACAGCATCATGTATAAGAGGTTGTTGCTCGTATTGATGGCGGCGGAGGTGACGATGACAAGTGCCCCGGCAAAGATGCCGCCGTCGCGCGTGATTCTGTACTGCGTGAAGAAAGGCATCCATGCCCAGTTGACGCCGCGCGCGAGCCGTGGAACGAAACGGATGCCGACCCACGCGGCGATTGCCAGGGAGATCGACGCCGCCGAAACGGCTGCGCCCATATCGCCGGAACGCGCGGCGCTTGTGGAGTAAAGGGCCGTGATCATGGCGAGTGCCAGCAATCCAATCGATCGCATGAAGTTCTTCCACACGGGCTCGTGTTCGCGATCGGCGGGAAGTTTGGCGAGAAGCTTTCGCAGCATTGGGCGTCTCTAGGCAGGCACGGCTATTTCGTCGAGGATGGCCTGGAGCACCGTGCGGGCATCGGTCCGCGCTTTGGCTCCAGTCCTGACGATAACGAGTCGATGTCCGAAAATCGGGAAGACCAGCCGCTTCACGTCGTCCGGCAAAGCATAGGAGCGTCCGTCCACGAGGGCCATGGCCTGCACCCCTCGGAACAGCCCGACGGTCCCGCGAGGGCTGACGCCGAGTTCGACGTCGGGATGCTTTCGCGTGCGATTCACGATGTGGAGCATGTAATCGACAATCTCCTCGTCGATCCGCACCTTCCGGCTTTCTTCCTGCAGTTCGAGCACATCCGCCGGCGTCAGCACAGGTTGCAGCGCGTGATTGCGATTGCCGTTCGTGAACCGCTTCAGAATCTCTTTCTCCGCAATCGCGTCGGGATATCCCACTTCGATCTTCATCAGGAACCGATCGAGTTGCGATTCCGGCAAGGGATAGGTGCCATGGTGTTCGGCGGGGTTCTGCGTCGCAAGAACCATGAACGGCCGGGGCAGAGGATACGTCGTATTCTCGATAGTCACCTGGTTCTCGTTCATCGCTTCGAGCAAGGCGCTTTGGGTTTTCGGCGTGGTGCGATTGATCTCGTCGGCCAGAACGATGTTCGAGAAGATCGGCCCGGGCTTGAACTCGAACTCGCTGGCCCTGGGATTGAAGACAGATACGCCGAGCACGTCGGAGGGAAGGAGATCGCTCGTGAACTGGATGCGGTGAAAGTTGCAGTCCAGTGCACGGGCCATGGCATGACCCAATGTGGTTTTCCCGACGCCCGGCACGTCTTCAATAAGAAGATGTCCTTCGGCGATCAGAGCGACGATGGCCAGCCGGATGATTTCGTCTTTTCCCTTGACGGTGCGGGCAACAGCATTTCGGAACGCAGTAACCTTCATGTTCATAACGTCGCCGATTCTAGCATCGGGTCATCAACGAATTTCTTGCGAAACTTGTCACTGGGTTATAAGGGATTGTGCGGACACGGAAGGACACGGTAATAACAACCGCGCTGCTGGTCATTTTTTACTTTGCCGCGGGAAAACTCGGTCTCACTCTCGCATTCGTCCATCCCAACGCAACGCCGATATGGCCTTGCTCTGGAATCGCCCTGGCGGCTCTGCTGATTCTGGGATATGACGTTTGGCCTGCCATTCTGTTGGGCGCGTTTCTGTTGTACGTGACAATCGCCGGTTCCGTTGGCCCGTCGATCGGAGTCGCGGCGGGGAACACTCTTGAAGCGCTGGCCGCGGCATGGTTCGTCAACCGGTGGGCCGGTGGCCGCGACGCCATGAATCGTACGCGGAACGTCTTCATGTTTGCGATTCTGGCCGGCATCCTGAGCACCATGGTTGCCGCTACGATCGGCGTGACGAGTCTTTCACTCGGGGGCCTGACGCCCTGGAGTAGCTACCGATCCGTCTGGTTGACCTGGTGGCTGGGGGATGCGGTGGGCAATGCAGTCGTGGCCCCCTTCCTCCTTCTGTGGATTTTGAGCCCGAGTGACCGTTGGCGCCGGTCGCAGATTATTGAGGCGTCCGCTTTGCTGGTATGCCTGATGCTTGTCGGTCAGATGGTGTTCAACGGTGTCTTGATTTCCGGAAACAAGAACTACCCCCTGGAGTATCTCTGCATTCCGGTCCTGGTTTGGGCTGCCTTGCGGTTTGGCCAGCGGGAAGCGGCGACAGCCACACTCGTGCTGTCAGGAGTGGCCATCTGGGGCACGCTGTATGGGCTGGGGCCCTTTGCGCGAGATACGCTCAACGAGTCCCTTGTTCTTCTGCAGGCATTCCTCGGGATCGGCGCAGTGATGACCATGGCTCTCGCTGCGGAAGTTTCGCAGCACCGGCTCGCCGAAGACGAAGCGCGCTCGCTCTCTGTCAGCGATCCGCTGACCGGACTGGGAAATTATCGGAAGCTGGTCGATTCTCTCGAGATGGAAATGAAAAGGTCCGAACGAACGGGCCGATCATTCGCCCTCATCCTGCTGGACGTCGATGACCTGAAGTGTATCAACGATGTTCACGGCCATCTGGTGGGCAGCCGTGCTCTATGCCGGTTGGCGGATGTCCTCCGCCTCCATTCCCGCAGTATCGATACCGCCGCACGCTACGGCGGCGATGAGTTTGCTCTCATTCTTCCGGAAGAGACCGAAGATGCCGCCCGCCTCGTTGGCCGGAGAATTGCGGACGAACTCTCTCGTGACGGCGGCACGCCGCCGGTTTCCGTAAGCGTGGGAATTGCCGTCTGGCCCCGGGACGGAAACACGAAAGAATCGCTGATACTGGCGGCCGATCAGGATCTCTATGAAAAGAAGCGAGCCCGCAAAAGCTTGACCTGAAATCGGGGACGTTCACCAATACCGCGATTCTATTGCAGAACCTGGAATCGCTTACGATATTAGCGGGCGTGCGTCGCGAACCCCTTGACATCGACGCCGCGCCATAAGACCCTAAACAGATTCCAGATTCGGGATCATAGCTCAGCTGGAAGAGCGCTTGCTTCACACGCAAGAGGTCACAGGTTCGAGCCCTGTTGGTCCCATTCCCAAAAGCCGCTCTGTCTGAACCACTTAGCGCCTGAACGTTAGTGGACTACGATCGTTTCATTTTTCGGTTTTCGCACAATTTCGCACAATTGATTTCCAACACGGTCGACCGCTTCGCGCTTCATCGGATCCTCCGATTGGATGTAGATGAACTGCGTCTCCACGTCGGCATGGCCCACGATGTCAGCGATCGCCCTTGCGGGGATGCCGGCCGAGTGGGCAAGAGTCTGAAACGTTCTTCTAAACGTTAACCAGGTTGCATGAGGGACTCCGATGGCGTCACACGCCGGGAAGACGTGGCGCCGGAGAATGTTGTTGGAGTTTTCCAAGCGATTGGTTCGTGTCCCAAAGACCAGGTCTTCGGGTTTTCGCTTCCGTGCGCGGCCGACCCAATCCTGGATCAGCTCGAGTACCCAAGGGTGCACGTCAATCGCGCGGAGACCCGCTTCGGTTTTCGGAGTATCGATCGTGCCCAGGTAGGAAGCCTGAGCCACCGTAATCCGTCCGAAACGCCTGTCGCCGGCCGCCGCCACAGCGACGTCGCACAATCGGAGTGCGAGCAGTTCGCCGCGGCGCATGCCGCTCGTGATGGCGAGGGCCGCCATCACCTTTGCTTTACCGGACAGCGCCCCGATCAGGAGGCCCGCCTGTTCGGCCGACAGCGCCCACTTCGCAAACTTCGGTTTCAGCTTGGGAAGACGGACGCCTTCAACAGGATTAAACGGCACGCCGGTTCTGGGATCGACCGGCTGCCGGTACCACTCGAGGGCAGACTTCATCACGGCCCGCAACACTCCCCGTATGTCATGAAGAGTGTGTGCGGAGTACTCCTGCCGCGCCTGGCCGGACTGATAGCCGGCCTCGCGCAGCTCCGTGAAGAAGCGCTGGATGTTGGCGGTTGTCAGTTCCGAGACAAGTCCCGGACCAAACCGCGGAGTCAGATGGACGTCCAGGATGGTTTTGCGGCCCACCCGGGTCGATAATTTTTCGTACATCGGTAGAATGTCCCGTTCGTAACGGGCGGCGAGTTCACTGAAGTTCGGGATCTGCAGGGGAGGTGGAAGGACCACCTGCCGGGCGGCAGCGAGCCGATCGGCAAGCGTGGACTCGGCATCGCGTTTCGATACGCCGGCGCCGAGTTTTTCGTACTTCATCACGCGCCGCTTTTCTCCGGCGTCGTTGAAGACGGTTTCCCACCAACGGATTGCTAATCCTTGCTTCAGCTCCACAAGCGCACCCGTCCCGTAAGGACGAGGTTGCTTTCGTCGAGCCATGAGAGAGATAAACCTTTCCCTCATTGACGCACGTTGTTCTGGTGCGGACGGGATTCTATCCACGACCCTCCCGTGTTCACGAGATATCTTTTAGTTTTCGAAACGGCTTACAAACACAAACGGACGGAAACTACCTCTTGCCGCCCCGTTGGCGGTCAATCCAGGCTTTCAAACGGGACTCTTCAAAGCGTGTGTACCGGCCTACCTTCACGTAAGGCAGGGGGTTGGCGGCTTTCGGTGTGGCGTGTTGGTAGACCCAGCTGGGAGCGACAGAGAGCAGCTCCGCGGCCTCCTCGACAGTAAGGAGTTGCTCGACTTCGGCGGGTGCCGAATCCACGACCCGAGGAAACGCCGATTCCACGCGACTCATTAAACAGACCTCTTCTGGGACGGAGAACAGACAGAATGGAGGGGCTACACATCCACAGTCACTCTGCCGAAAATCGAGGGGAATGCCCGCAAAGCACTCCCCTCACCTCGACGAAAAAAAGACGACTCAACCAAAACGATTGCGACGACGGGATTTGAACCCATGACCTCCAAGTTATGAGCCTGGCAAGCTGACCTCTGCTCTACGCCGCGAGAAACATTGCTACGCCAGGTTGGGCTCCCAGTGGGCGTCCGGAAGCGTCCAGACGTTGTCCTCTCCGTAGGGCAGCCCGATCTTCCCGGCGATCGCGTTGATATAGCCGACCTTTTTGGACGGATCGGTTTCGTAGGCATTTTTTCGGAGCACTTCCACAAAGCCCGACAAGCTCATGCCGTAGTAGGCCGCGACGATCTCTTCCGGGATTTCCCCAGACAAGCCCATCTCGGGAGTGATGTAATCACCCACCCTTTTCTCCAGCTGGAGCTTGCGAACTTTTTCCTCGAGCTCTCTGAGTTTTTCTTCAGTGCTGGCCAATTTACGCCGCCTTTCTCTCGCCGGGATCCGGATCGTCGTACTCGGCGGATGGTTTGGGTTTAAGGAACACGGCGCCGATGAAGACGCCCATGCAGAAACCGGCGAGAACTGAGGAGAAGATGACGACAGCGAGCAACACGTGGAGGTCAGAGAGGTTATCCATGGGACCTCCGGATGTTGCCGGCGCGGCGGTTGCCTTCCCGCTCGCGCCGCTTCCGATCGATATAGCGCTGCCGTTTGCGCAGCGCGCTGAATTTCTTGCCGAGGGGGCTGCGCGAGTCGCGGGGTGACACGAACTTCTTGCCGGCCGCGAGCATCTTTTCGGCCTGGTCGAGCTCCTTCGCCGCGGTTAGCAGCCTTTCGTGGCCCGTGAGCTCGCCGGCGTCGCGCCGCCGCCGCATTTCCTCGGGAGGGAGAAGTTCGCCCGTACGGCTATCCATTGCGCTTGACCTTCCGGTAGAGCTTGCACAGGAGAAACACGGCGATGCTCACGGCCACAGCGAGCCAGCCGGCGTCGGATCTTGTCATGACGCCCTCGAAGACGACCAGCAGGACAAGCACACCTATGACCGCAAGAAGGGCAACGAGGGTATCGGCCACATCGGCCGTCATGACGCCTTTCTTCCCTTGGCTTTAGAAGGCTCGGTTAACAGGTCTTCCATGGGCACATCGAGGACATCCGCGACCTTTTTCACTGTGGGCGGATGTTGGTTTTTCCCAGTTAAGACGTGGGAGATGGTTGCCTGAGAGACGGATTCTTCGTCCCCGAAGCGTTCGCGGATTTGATCGGCAACCCAGCCTTGGGATTTGCCGAGGAGCATCAGTTTGCGTTGAAGCTTTTCGAAAGCGTAGTGCATTGGGCGGTATTCTGCACATTATTACGTATAAGCGTCAATCAGTATTTTTTAGCGCAGCCCGTTTTCTCTGGCAGGATTTCTTTTCGTGCTGAAGCTAAACGACATCGCGCAGGTTCAGGAGAAGCTTCTTCGAATCCGGGAGAAGGAGAACCCAGGAGTTAGCGTTCGAGAGTTCGCCAGAAAGGCGAGGATCAGCCCAAACCAAGTCGCGCGCATGGAGGGCCGGCTTACCCAACACAACTACAAGCGAGATCCCGGTGCAAGCCCCACAATCGAGCGTCTGCGACTCTATCTAGCGGCCTGCAATTACACGCTGGGTAAATTCTTTTCCGAGATCGAAAAGGTGAGCTACCCGGAAAACATCAGCGACGATCACGCGGAACTCCACGGTAGATTGCAGAGTCTTCTCGATTCCGGAGAAGACGCGGAGCGCCGAATAAAAGAGCAGCTTCAACTTCTCGAGATCTGGTTAGTACAGGGCCACCCCACCGGGCGGGAGGGGAAGGATTCCAAGGAAGGGCTCGTGACAGGACGTCACAAACGAAAACAAACAAGGAAGGCCGGTTGAGGGGTAACCACTACAGTGCATCCGCGCTGCAGGAATACCTGCGTCAAGAGCGAAGCGCGATCGCTGTCTTGACCGAGCGGCACCTGGTGTATTGCGAGGGGTGTCGGAAGAAGCTCGCCGACACCATACGAAAGTCGTAAGGCTATTCGACTGGAGGTTGAATCGCGATATCAGAAGTCGGCGCGGTGTTTGAAAATTTCCTTGCAGGGCCCTTCCATGGCCGCCAGCATCGTGGTAGCCCACGGAGTCACTGCCAGAAAGATCGGGATCGGCGACAAGTCCGCCGCGGCCGGCATCGCCTTCCCGCTGGCCGGACGTCCTTCAACGAGGCCCGCCACGATCAGTCCTGTCAAGCGGTCCACAAACCCCTGTCCAGTTTTTATTTTCACCTGCAACAGGTACGCCGAGACTCGATGTGAGAAGAAATGCTCCGGAAAAGTAAAGGCCGTCTGTGCCTCTAAGATGCCTTCCGTGACAAGCATCGAACTGAAGAGGCACCGTAGGTATGGATCCTCCCCTTCATCCTCTTCGTCCCAGCTCTCGCTCTCTTGGAGTTCCCGGCTTCGCATTTGCTGTAGATAGAAATGCGCGCAGGCTGCAGCTTCAAAGACGACAACGTCAAACGAGGGGACGCTCTTTATTATTCCCGTTTTTCTGAAGGACTCGTCGACCCTATCTCCTAGTCGCCCTGCAAGGTGCAACGACAACAGCGCCACACCTGCCGCCGCGCGCACCTCATGATCGGCAATGCGAGAGCAGTATGCCTCGATCGCTCGGCCATTTATACGATCTCCGTCCCTGAGTTCGGCGACGTAATTTTGAAGCTCAGTTCCTCGCGGCGTCCCGCGTAGTTTGCGCGCTAAAACCTCCAGCCATTTCACAGCTGCGAACTCTACACAAGGGTTAGAGAGACACTTAAAAATACTTATTGACTCTTATTCTGCACATCGTGCAGAATGCCGCTCACGATGAACAACACGCCACGCCGCACTCCCAAACAGGCCGATTTCTACCGCATGCTCCTGGAGTCTTCGAGCGCCACTGTTGACCCCAACACGTTTCATCAGTCCGTCGAGCAAGAGCTGCGATTCGTCACATTCAAAACCCGCAACGGATCCGTTATCGACGTAGTGGTGCGTGCGAACGGGAAGAAGACCGCGCGAGTCCAGGCGCAGCAGCTTGTGGAGAGCGGGGAACTGTGTAGTGGGCTGAAGTTTGTGGAGGTGAGTTGATGCGTAGGACAAAGCGTTTCCAGATCGGCGACGTCGTGCTGATCGAACGCCCGAAAGGAAAGTCCGGGCAATGCTTGTCGTTTCACGCGGAGATCACTGGAGAGGAATACGACCGTCCCAACGGCCGCATCACACGCTTCCAACTTCGCCGTCGTGTCTACGGAAGACAGGGGCCACGCCTGATCGGTCCGATCCTTATTAAGCGGCGCGGTGAGATTCATTCCCTTGTTGCGCGGAACGGAATTCCGGCATGAGCCGCTTCTACGACATTGAAATCGAACCTGCCGACGCGCGCCAACGCTTCGCCCAGGGAGAGAAGGTCTACGTACAGTGTCAGGCCTGCCGCCGTGAGGAACTGCACACGGTTACCGGATTCACGAGCGACGGTTTTCTCGCAGTTCACGACGGCATCCTTGAGCTCGAAAAATCTCCGAATCACCCAACGCGCTACCTGGTGACCCGCTTTTTCCGAAAGGAGCTCGCGTGAACACCATCGAGATCCACTACCGCCTGATCGTGATCCGCGAGCGGCTCGAGCAACTCCAGGGCGACCTCATTGTCATCGGCGACGAACTCCACAGCGGAATCGCACTGCGGATCCTGGGGACGGCCGAGCGGAAATTGCACGAAGCGGCCGAGGGCCTGCAGGCCGTAGCCACAGCGAACAGTCCGACGGCGATGCTTGAAGCGTCGCTATTCAATCTCGAGGAGCGCCGGCAGTGTGCCGCTACCGGTGCGGACGTCCTCCCTTTCCGGGCACACAAACAAGAACGCCGGCTGACCGATGACAACGGCCAGCCGGCTTAACGGGTAAACGAACGAAACAACAACGACGGGAGCGTACACGAAATGAACCGACAACTTTTAGAGAAACTTTTTGATCCTGGGCAGATCCGGCAACGCAGGGGCGACGACGGCAAGACGTACGAGTACATCGAGGGCGCCGCGATCGTGCAACGTCTCAATGACGCGTTCGAGTCCGCCTGGTCCTTCGAGGTCCTGGAGCACCGCATCCTCGACAACGAAGTCGTGGTCCTTGGGAAGCTGCTCGCCGGCGGCGTCGAGAAGATGCAGTTTGGCGCCTCGCAGATCACGCGCAGAACGAGAGACAAGAGCATCATCTCGATCGGCGACGATTTGAAGATTGCCGCGACGGACTCCCTGAAGAAGTGCGCGACGTTGCTGGGCATCGGCCTGCAGCTCTACTTCAAGAAAGATACGGCGCCGGCGCAAGCCGTGAAGCCCGCGCGGCCGGCCGCGGCCGCTGCGCCGAAAACGGAACAGCCGGTGCGATCGATTCGCGCGGACGTGGCAACGGTCAGGGCGGCGATCGCCGCCACTCCTCCTGCTTCTGTTGCCGAATCCGATCGCATCACCGCGAAGCAGATCGCCGCCATCACGACGTTGGCGACGGCTCGCGGTTGGGGCCAGCGGGGACTGCGCGACCACACCATGGAGCGCTACCAGCGCATGCCCGACCAACTGACGAAGGACGAGGCCGCCCTGCTGATCAACCGCCTGCAGCTGCAGCAGCAGCCGGTGCGCGCATGAGCGCTGCGGCGTTCGTGTTTCCCGAAGTTCCGGACTGGCCGCGGCCGGCGACGTCGAAGACCCGGATCAATACGTATCGGACCTGCCCGCTCCGCTACGGTTTTCAATACGTATCGCGCCAGGCACGGGAGTTTGTTCTGGCCGCCGAGCTCTTCGGCCGGGCGATGCACCAGGCCGTGGCGCATTACTACCGTGGCCGGCAGCAGGGTGTGATCGTCACGCATTCCGTCCTTGCTGAAGAGTTCCGCCTGGCGTTTGCCGCGGAGATCGAGAAGACGGAGGCGCCGCTGCGTTACGCGAACGGTTATGACGAGAGCTCGATGCGATCGCTCGGCATCGAATTGCTTTCGATCTTTCTGCGCGATGTGCGGCCGCGGCGCATCGTCGCCGTCGAGCAACGCTTTGCGGTGCCCCTGGGAGAACCCGCTGCCGGGGTGACCGCGATCCTCATCGGGATCCTCGACTTGGTCGAAGTTGACGAAGACGGCGACGCGATCGTGGTGGAGTTGAAGACCGGGCCCGGCCGCATCAGCGACCGGCAGGCGTTCGAGCAGCTTGACGGCAGGGTGTATGCGTATGCGTTGACGCAGCTCGGCATGCGGAAGCCCGGCGAATCGATGTTGACGCGGTATGACGTCCTCATCAAAAGAAAGCATCCTGCCCTGGCACAGACCTACGCCGCCCAGACTGACGGCCGGATCCGGGCGTTCGCGGATTGGGTGCAGCCGGTTCTCGAGGGGATCCGGCGTGAGCGGTTTTCTCCAAAGCGCGGCTGGTATTGCGCGCACTGCCCCTTTCAGAACCGATGCCAGGTGAAACCTCTCTGCAGTTTGCCGGCTGTCAACCGGCAAAGCCTCGCGGGTTCAGGCGTTCCATTGATCAATCCCGCTGTGTACGCAACCAGAGCGGCGGCGCCCGCAAGCGCCGCCGTTTTAGGAGCGCGGCAATGAGCTGGGGAATGCACGAATATGGACAAGACCCCGACCGGCCAGACCTTTGCGTGTGTGGGGAAGGCCGGGAGCACGCGCTGCATTTGACGGCGCCTCTCGAACCGACTTGCGTGGAATGCGGCTGCACCGAGTCGCAGGCCTGCCCGGGCGGATGTTCCTGGGTCGAGCTGAACAAGGACACCAATGAAGGACTGTGCTCGAAGTGTGTCGTCGATATCGCGGCGCGCGAGGACGTGCAACTCGTCACGCCGCGATGGGTGGACTGGGACGCACCCGTAGACCCCGAGACGTTGATGGAGCCGGTGGGCTTTGTCCTGCGTGAGGGCGCCGACTGGATGCTGGTTCTGCGCATCGAGTGCCAGTTCTACAAAATGCCCGTCCACGACGGCGAACCCGAGGGAACGAAGGAAGACGTGGATCTCGGCGTTAAGGGCTGGGGTGAGATGAAGCGCTACGGCCTATCACGCCTCGGTCCCGGCGTGTGGAAGTTGTCGCCGTCGCTGTGGGCGCCCGGCGCCTTGCACGCGTTCATTGTCCTTGTGGATGTTCCGGAGCCTGCGCCGTTCGCGCGATCGACATCCCTACTGGTTTCTCCGAGTGGGGAATGGTTGGAGCTGCCGCGGTTATGAGCAAGCACCGGTCCGTCCGCGGCGTTCCTATCAATCCCAAACTCCCCCGGCGTTTCAGTGACACGCCCAACGACGCCCGTCCAGCATCGCACGATCGGTGGTGGAATCAGCCCTACATCGAAACGGAGACCGTCGAGCAACTGGACGCTATGTATGCGGGCCGCACCGACGACTACGCCGAGGCGGGCCGGAAACGTTGGGCCGCTAACCGCGAGAAATGGTTGGCCGCATGGCCGTCCGGCACTCGCTACGACGTGAGGTGCCTCGATGGCGGCGCGTGGGACCGGCCTACATGCTGGGGCATGTTCGCGACGCTCGACGAGGCTATTGCCTGCGCTTCGTTCTCGGGTCTGGATGACTTTCGACGTTCAAGACGGACCCTATAAATGTCCACGAATGTCGCGGGACGGCCCACCGATGCCGTAAACGGGTCACGCTGCCGTGTGCGTGTTGTATCGATCAAACGCGGCAATTCATCTGGGAGACGGCGGAGCAATCCGGACCCGCATTCGGGACACGCCGTCTTCGCTTCAGTCAAGGAAGAGAGTCGGGCGGTTTCTCTTGCCAGTGAGCCGCCCGGTTTTCTCGAGAAAGGATTCCATGCAGACACGCGAATCGGTATGCGACGACATTGCGCGGAGTGTCGACAAGATAAAGCACGGCCTGCAGCGGATCGTCGATTTTCCGGAGGCTGCCGAAATGGTCCAGCGGGAAGCCGCGAAAGCCTCTCAGGAATTGCACGGGATCGAGGCGGCGATCGGGAAGCTGCTCGGGATTGCGGAAAGCGCAGGAAGGTAGGTGTGCCCCCCCCCATCCGACCCGAACAATCCGAACCGGCCTGTCTTTGGAGACCAGGAGTGGATCGCAAAGCGCGGCCCGCTGCGCCCGCGGAAGACCCCTGTCCCGCTCCGCGTGCGAAAGCGGAAGCCGGACGCGACGACGGAGATCTGGTTCCGCGTCGAAGGCGAAGCCCGGCGTTTGCAGTGCGAGGTTTGTGGGACGGCGCGCTGGACCGTCGTCTCGCAGGACAAAGGACTCGCCCTGCTGCGCTGCGGTGTTGGTCATCAGTTCGAATGCGCCGACGGCTTCTATTTCGACAAGCCGACGGACTACTGAGAGGAGAAGGTTTGTGAGACTCGACGCCTTACTGAAATTCGTTGCCCTGGACGGGGATTGCGCTCGTTGCCGGATCGACTTCCCGCGCGTACCTGACGAAGCGCTGGAGTTGTTCACCGTCCCCGAGTTGCTCCGCCTGCGGTTTCTCGTGGGAGCCCAGGAGTGGATCGAGCCGGTCGAAGTTCTCGACTATCAACTATCCAGCAGCAGCACGAAGGCGGCGCACTCCCATGTGGCCTGTACGGTACGCGCGCCACGGCAGCATTGGGCGTTTGCACGGGAACGGCGCTCACCCGCTCCGCTAAGCGTGGCGGTGGAGATCGAGCGCCTGCAGCCGAACCTATTTACGGCGGAACCTCACCTGGAAGAGTCCGCAGCATTCATCAATCAAAGGGCCAGCAGGGCCCGGCACTCCCGCCCGTCAGTAGGGGGGGGTAGCGGCTCACCGAAAGGAAAACGGCTGTGACCACACGAGAGTTAGGCATCACGCTCCACGAAGAATTAGACCGCCGGGAAAAACTGATAGCAGTCCTTGAGGACGAGTGCGGCGCGATCCGCAAGACCCTCGAGATTGTCGAGCGCGGCGGATCCACGCCCGAAGCGCAGAACCGCGTCACGCGCGTGATTGGACGCCGCGGCAAGGGAAAGAAAGTGCAGCCCGATGGGGGGGGGATCGGTGCGGCTGCGGCCGGAGCTTCAAGCGCGGCACCGGTTTCGCGAGTCACCAGCGGGGCTGCAATGGCAGGCCGGCTCCTGCCGCGGAGGACGACTGACAACGCCATGAAATGCCAAACCTGCGGAGCCGAAGACTTCCCCACGAAAGCCGCCGTCTCGAACCACGCACGCAATTGCGACGGTGTTCTTAGAACTCCGGCCGAGCGGAAGAAGCTCGCCATGGACCGCTGGCTGGGAAAGAAGGGCAAGACAACCTTGCGTGGTACCGGACGGCCGCGGAAAGAGATCCGCGCGATCGAACCGGAAGGCGAGGACCCGGAAAGCGAAGACCCGGCCGCCGAGGACGATAGCGACGACTTCGACGAGGAGATCCCGCCCGCGGCTGCGGCCGTCCGCGAAACACGCATGTCGCTGCCGATGAAGAAGCCGGAGAGCACGCCATCACCGACGCAGTATTGGGTGCCGTGCTTGACCTGCGGCGAGAAATTTCCCGACTCCAAATCATTGGGTATTCACCAGACCCGGGTGCATTTCAGCGGCGAACCGGCCATGAGCCGGAGACAAGGAGCATAGATGCCGGTGCCCACAGTTTTCATCACCGACGAACGCCTGGACGACTGGAAGGCGAAGCTACGGCAATCCAACGCGACGCCACTGGCTCTCATCGGCGTAGGCCATGACCACAAAAGCGGCGAGCTTGTGGTTTGCATTCCTGAAAACATTGATGGCAGATACATCGCGGACATCCTGCTAGGCGTCGCACGGAAATTGAAGGCAGGAGGAGGGGCTTGAAAACAATCGAGTCCTATCCGCTCACATGGCCGGAAGGATGGAAGCGCACGGTGCCGCTGGAGATCCGGCGCAACTGGCCATTTCACCGCGGCTCCCTCGGCAAGCACCGCGACAGCTTAGAAGATGAAGTCCGAAAGCTCGGCGGCATCAATCTGATCATTTCGACAAACATGAAAGTCCGGAAGGACGGCGGGATCATCGTCGGACAGGCAGAACCTCGCGATGCCGGCGTCGCGGCATACTTCACGTACAACGAAAAGCCGATGTGTTTCGCGTGCGACCAGTTCGAAACCGTGCGCGAGAATATCCGGGCGATCGCACTCACGATCGAATCCATCCGCGCAATCGAACGTTACGGCGCCTCCGACATGATGGAGCGCGCCTTCAAGGGCTTCACCGCCATTCCCGAAAAAGCGGGCGAGTACTGGCGCGACGTCCTGCAGTTCCCGCCGGAGCAGAAAGTGACCGCCGCCGATATCGAGACAGCCTTCAAACGCCTGGCGCACGTCGCACATCCAGACAAGGGCGGGGATGTCGAGCAATGGCACCTGCTGAACAACGCGCGGCAAAACGCGCTGCGGGATATCGGAGCCCAGCGATGAACTGCCACTTCTGCAGGCGGAGTACAAACGGCGTCATGGTCTATGGAATCGCCGACGGCAAGTGGATCTGCGCGAACTGCTGCGCCAGCCTTAAGCCTGACGCCGGGCTGACGACAGACCAGATCGAGGCGCTTATCAGACTGTGCCATCCGGATCGGCATCGTGGACCCATGGAGCAGCTCGCGACCACGACGACGCAATGGCTGCTCAATCTAAGAAAGAAAGCAAGGCGTGCCACTCCCTGACACTTTCGCCGAACTCATGTCCGCCGGCTACGTCCACCAGGGCGCAGGACATTGCAGCGGCTGCCGCGCCCGCATCGAATGGTTCCTTACACCGAAGAACCGAAGAATGCCGTTCAGTTTGAAACAGGAGGTTGTCGTGGGACAGACGTCACTCTACACACGGAAGGCGGATACGTTGTACGAACCCCACTGGGCCAGTTGTCCGATGGCTCACCAATTCAGGAGGAGGCGCGCGTCATGAACTGTAAACGTTGCGGCCAAGACTTCTGGATTCCCGAATTCTACGCGCTCGGCCATTGCCGGGACTGCCTGGAAATCATCGTTCTTGAATGGGAGGCCTTCCAGGAAGAACCGATCCCATTTGAACTGGAGTTCCCGTCGTGAACGACCGCGCGAAGAAGATCTTCGAACAATTGGTGGTCCTTCCCCACGACGAATACCTGGAGGGGCTGAAGGCGGGACATCCCCTCGTGTGTATGCGCGTCGCGGATATGCCGCAAAGCTTTCTCGACAACAAGATCGGGGAATGCGTGCTGTGCTCGCAGAAGATCTGGTACCGGCCGTACAACGAGATCGCGACGAACAAGATCTGCGCCCACTGTGCGATGGAAATGTCGAACGCGAGGGATTGTTAAGATGCGCGCCGTTGCTTCTCTTGGCGCGCGAGCCGGAGCTGCTCGACAAAGGCTTGCCGCGGCGCTATCCGGTGCGGCCGGCAGAGAAACTCTCCAGCCTCGATCTGTTTGCCCAGGGCGACGTCGTCCATCTTCGACAACCGCGCGGCGTATTCGGCGGCGTTCTTGTCGGTCCAGTTCTCGGAGGTAAAGGCGTACATGCCCTGTGATCGTATCGAAACGCCAAGCGGTTACGCCATTGTCTGCGGAGGAAGACGTCGTATGTCCAAACCGGAATCGGAGCAGCTGAAGAAACAAATGGCGTTGATCGAGCGCATGCGCAAGGCGCGCGACGTCCTCCGGCAGATGGGCCAGGAGGCCAACGCGATCGGCCTACCCCTGGCCGCGCGGGAGTGCGACTTTGCGTCGACGACGTTGGGGAATGCGCTCAATAATCAATTGAAGGCGATGAAGAGCGAAGGGATACCGGAGGGGTTTCAATGACCCCGATGTGGTACGTCTATTCGTGGGGACCGCGGCTCATGGGTTTCTCGCGTAAGGGGCAGCGGTGCCGCGTGCTGGTTCGAGGGGCGATGAATTCCGCGCTCGTGGAGTTCGAGGATGGGTTTCAGGCGGTGATTTCACGGAGCGCCTTACGACGTGAAAGGGTTGTCGCTACCGCTACGGTCCAAACAGCACGGCCGCAGGATTCGTCGTCTTGCCTTCCCACAGCGCCAGGATGCCTTCGACGGTTCGATTGATCTGGGGCGCCGGGTAACCAAGGATCTCGCCTGCCGCCTCGTTGGCGGACCTCAGGGCGCCCGCCGTGATCTCGCCCTCACTCACCTGGTGACTCAACCGCTTGAGCGTGCCCAGGACGCCCACGGCCGCGGGACCGCTATATTCGCCGCTTTGGACGAACCCGCTCAGCTCCCTGGCGAACACAAACATTCCCACCGCGTGATCAAAGGTTTCGCCGGCAAGTTTGCGCGCGAAGCTCTCCTTGTCCTTCTTGCGGGAGATCTGATGCACAAGCATGGCCGACGCAATCGGTACCGCAGCGAGCAGCGTGGCGTCCACGATCTTCCGCCCCGCCGGCGCTTTCTTCTTGATCAGCTCCCGGAACTGCCGGTGCGCGGACAGCTGATAGGTCATGAACGTGGAGAAGACCTTCCCTAAAGGTTCTTTCTGGACGCGCGCCAGGTCCTTGATCTGGCCGCCGCCAAACGCGTCGAGGATGGCGCGATCGGCGATCGATCGCGCATCGTCCGGAGCGCGGCCGGCGGCGCCCGCCTTTTCATACGCGGCGATCCAAGTGGGAATCTCAGCGAACTGGATGATGCGGTGCACCGCGTACAAATAGCTGTCGGCGACGGCGGCCGTCACTTCGTGCGTGACCCCGACCTTGGCGGCAAAGTCGTGAACCGCGGCAGACCATTTGCCGCGGCTGAGCCCGATCTGATCGCGGATTTCATCCAGCTCCACCATGCGTGTCTTCCAGCGCAGCCGCATCTGATCGGAGGTGCCGGCCACCCACTGCGCGCTGAACTCCGCATCGCGGGCACTGCCAAACCATTTCACCAGGCCCTTCCCGACAGAGACGGGGTCAACGCGAAACATTCCCGACGTGAGGTTGGTGACATGCATCAAGGCGGTAACGGCGCTCCAGCCGAGGCGTGCCTGCACGGCCTTTCCACGAATCGCCGAATAGAGCCGGTACCAGTCGCCAGGCGGCGTCCTCCCAATCGCGATGTCCCGGATATCCCCTTTGATCTCCTTGAACATTTGATCGCCGTAGTTGCGCATCAGCGCGTCCTGCACATCCCTTCGGCCGAGGAGCCGTCCGGCGTCGATCAGAGTTTCACGGTGAGTCAGATCGTGGATGACCTGCTGCAGGTGTTCGGTGATCACGCCGAAGTCGGCCCGCAACGGTTCGGTGACGTTCTCGAGCCGCGCGACCGTGTGCCCGTCGGACGTCATCGCGCGCAGGTACGAGGACTTGCCGATGAGATCTGCAAAAGACGCTTCGGCGTTGGATCCGGCACGCGCGGACAACTGATTCTCGTATTTGATGGGGAAGTACCCGCCTTCTTCTCTGCCGAAGCGCGTCACGAAAGGCGACGGCTCGACCTTCTGGGGCGCCACTCCCGTCGTCTTCTTGTAGAGCGCGGAGATTTCCGGCCAGTAGGAATCGATGTGATTCCAAATGGAACGCACAAACGTCCAGTCTTTTTCGTCCAGCGTGTTCAGGATTGCCGCGATCTGGAATTCATCGAGCGGCCCGGTGCCGCCGATTCCGCTTGCGAGCAGGCGCGATCGGTTGCCATCGTTGCCGAAGTTCAGCGCCGTCATCAGGCGCGCCATCTTCGAGAGGCTCCCGCCAATTTCAGGAATGAACTGTGTCTGATAGAGCGAGGATTCTTTTCCGCCGAAAGCGGTGTTGTAGATTTCCGACACGGCCGCCGTGGCTCGCTCGAACCGGACCGCCTCTGCCGTTCCCGATTCATCAAACGGCCGCATCACGTTCTCGTGCATCCAGCCGCCGTCGCGCCACCCGTCGATTTCACGTGTCAGCGTCCCCAGGGGCAGATGCCCCAGCTCGAAACTCTGAAGATTGCGCGTCGGCTGCGCACCTGGCAGCCGCGGCTCGAGGATCCGCTTCCGGGTCCCCGGGGAGTACGCGTCGATTGAGACCACTCCGTCCGCCGCCAGAGCGTCCAGATCAGCTTTCGCATCCGCACGCAGCAACTTGTTTTGAAAATTCGCCCAGTGCTCGATCGACTTCACGGCATCGCGGAGACCGCGGAGATCTCCGATCGTCATGTCGCGGTAGTTCTGCTGGCGTGCCTCGTTCTGCAGATCCAGGGGAACGGCGAGCTCGTGGCCCTGCGCTTCCTGCGATTTCATGAAGTCCAGAAGCGTGGCTCGCTGATCGAGTTCCTTATTCGTGCGCTGCTTGAATTCGAAACGCTCGAGCAGCTTGTCGATCTGATCGAGGTAGTCGCCTCCGGCCTTACCGATGCGCTGCCGCGTGGAGACCTTGTCGAACGAAACCGCGTACTTCCGAATTCCCTCGACGTCGCTCTGGGCCTCCAGGGCCGCGTGATGCAGCTCGACGCTCATCATCTCCTGGAGCTTGTGATCGAAGGCGCCCTGGAAGTCGCCGCTCGTCGCTGCCTCGAGGGCCGCCCGGCCGGCCCGCCGCGCGGAGACCCGGTAGGTTTCGGGCCGGACGTCTCCCGCGCGCATTTTGGTGATCTCGTCCTCGGCCCAGTGACGCACCTGCTGCAGTGTCGGAAGAGTCTTGAGCAGCTGCTGGCCTTCGCGTTGCGCGCCTTCGATCGTATCGAGCTTCTTTTGAAGTTCGTCGATCTCGGATTGTTTGCGGCCCTCCGCGATCGCGAGCTTCAGGTTCGACTCCGCCTCGAGCCAGCGGCGTTCGTAGGCCGCATTCGCGCGCTGCTCAGCCAGAGCGTCTCTGCCTTTCAGGTCCGCGGCTTTCGTGAACGGCGCAACCTCCCGCTGCTTCTTGCGGATTGCCTGGAGTTCGAACTCGATAATTTTGGAGCTTTCCCCGAGAACGGCATTGCGGGCGATTTCCGGCAACTCGCCGCCGAGCAGCTTGTCGCCGTGCGTCTCCCTCATCCGTTCGTCGGTCAGTGCCTCGATCAGCGGCTTCATCGGTTTTGCTTTCGCGTCGATGATCGCGCGGATCATTTCGTCGCCTGACGAGAACCCGAATTCTCTCGCGATCAGATCCGGATCCACGCCGCCGTTTCGGGTGTAGACGTAGGGTTTAGGGAGCTCTTTGATAAACGCCTCGCCGTATCGATCGATCAGGGCCTGGCGGTCGAGCTTTACGGCCGAGTCCGGAGGCACCGCGGATCCGTCCGGCAATTTGCCCCGTTGAAGAAATTCCAGCGCCCGGTACACCGGCTGCCGCTGCACTTCACTTGCGACTTGCTCGCGAACCTTCACGCGCTCCCGATCCCACCATTCCTCGTTTTCACGGAAGACGTCGTGGAGGAGCTGGGCCTGGACGGTTTCTCTTGCGCGCTCGCGGCCCTGGTCGAGCGTGGGCTTGTAGGCTTCAAACTCCGCGTCCGTCATCCCGAGCTTTTGCCGGACGGCCGCATTGCTCAACATGGAGGCCACGCCGGCGTCCTGCTCGGCTTGCGCGATCTCGCGGTCCGTGGCCATCAACCGGTCGAAAACACCAGTAACTTCCGGCGTCAGCTCCACGCGCAGGTCCTGCAGCGACCGGTACACGCGGCGCAGCCACCCGGAGAAAGCAATGAAGACGGAGCGGAGCTCAGGGCTCGGCGTTTTACCTTCACGCAGATACGCCTCGTAGGCGCGTGCCCACTTCTCATGTTGTTCGCGGCCGATCTGATCGCGCGCGGAAACGCCAAGAAATTCGAGCGCCTTGTTGTAGTCGTCGACGACGCGTCTCTCGCTGTCGGTCAGCTCTCCCGGGCGCGTGCGCAGCTCCTCGACGACGTCGCCGAAAACTTCCAGATACATGTGCCCGGTCTCATGGAGGAAGGTCGAGAGGTTTGCCTTCTGCAAGAGCTCGATATTGAAAGTGCGTCCTGGCGTGATCTGGAAACGGCCGCGCGGATTGTCTTCGCCTTGCAGGTATTGGCTGCGTTCGGAGGCGAGCTGCTGCCGCAGCGGCTCGTGATTGAGGTCCGGCGTTGCTTCCAGCAGAAGGCGCCAGCGCTGTCCCCGTTGCGCTTCCGACTTCGCAGCAAGAACCGAGTCGAGTAACTTTGCAGCGGGATCCCCGCCGCTCTGGCGAACCTGCTTCCGGTATTCTGCAAAGCGCTCCGGTGACGGGGGCGCGGACTGCTCGAACAGGTCTCCCGATCGCGGATCGATCTCCGCGGCCGCCGCATCGTTCAGGAGCTTCTTAATCTCTTCGTTGGACATTTTTGCGATGTCGACGTCGAGCGACTTCAGATAACCGTCGAGCTGCTCGTACATGGAGACCTGCTCCATGCGGGCCATGTCGGCCTGCTGTGGCGCGTAGACGGGCTTGCCGCGAACCTCACGTTCGATCACATCGAGAAACTCCGCGACCGACGAACGCTCGGGAAGATAGCCCGCCTCGGCCGCGAGCTCGCGCGCGGTGTCGAGGGGCATCCCCTTCGCCTGGACAAGATTCCGTTCACCGCGCCGGCGCTCGGCATCAACCTCGAGAGACTTGAGCTCTCCTCCCTGGTCCATCACTCCTCCCTTGGCGCGGAGGAAGTCGACGAGGGACGGTCCATAGGTTTCCTTGCCCGGCTGCGGGACACCCTCTTTACGCAGCTTGTTCAGGACCAGATCCATGGCGTCTGTTTTGGGAAGGACGCGCAAGAGATCCGAGGAGGGGCGGTTGATCCGCAGCTGATAGGGTTCGTAAATGGAATACGGATCCCGGCCTGTGCGTGCACCGAGCGATCGAAAGACTCGCGTGACGCTTTCCGCGTAGGCCTCGACGGCCGGCGCATCGAAGCCGCGTCCGCCAGTGAGCTGCCCGATAACGTCCTGGCGCACGCGATCGGCGGAGGCCTCCAGGGACTGCTTCTGCTCCTCCGGCATCGCCGCGATTTGGGTTTCAGTGGAAGCGAGTTCACGCATGGCCATGCGCGACTGTTCTTCTTCGCGGGCATTCTGTTGTTCGGGATCCCGGCGCAGCTCGCGCACAAAGAACGCACGGGTCTCTTCGGGCGCCAGGAGTTTTGTGGCCGCCTCATCGACGCGGATCGCGAGTTGACCGTCCGTCGCGACAGCCTGGTCGTAGGCCTCCGGAGTCACGCCCACCTTCTGCGCTTCCTCTCGCGGATCCGCGCCCTGCTTTTGCCAGAACTCATTCCATTGGTCGACGTCCTGATGGAACGTTTCGATGGGACCGCCCTTCGTGATCGAGGCGATGAGCTCCTGAACTTTCGGCGGAAGACGCTGAAAGGTTTTCGAATCGGCGACAGCCTTCCCCAGGTCCTCGAAGAATTGTTGCTGTTCGGGCTTCTCCGGTCCGGAGGCCTCTGGCCGCTGCAGACTCGCCCCAAGCGCGGGCAAGAGATGGTGCAGGCCTGCGCGGGCAACGCCGCCGCTGATGGCTCCGATCGCAAAGTCCGAGGCCAGGCCTTCGGCGATCGGGTGGTTGGGATCGATCGCCGTTTTTGTGATCAGATTATTCGCCACGCCTTGCGCGACCTGGACCACGCCCTGATAGCCGGTCGAGAGGGCGACGTCCGTCAGCCGGCGCAGAATGGCGTTTTGAATCTGCGGCGGGACCCGGTCTAGAAGTTTGTCCAGGCCGTACTTCCCGACGACACCCATCACCACCGCTCCGGCGACCTCAGCGGCGTCCGAAGCTGCGGTCCCTTCCTTGCCCACGGCTTTAGCCTGGCCGTGAATGGTATCCGCTCCCATCGCCATCAAAGAGGGAAGAACGGTTTCCGGGGCCCAGATCGACTGGGCGATCTGAGCCCCGAGCTGGCCGAGTGCTCCAGCGGACTGCGTCAGGATGTTCTGTTGCTCGGGAGAGGGCGCGATCCAGAGAGTGCCGATATCCTTGAAAGCCTGTCCGGCTTCCTGGAGGGCGATCGAGATCGAGCCTTGATCACCGCGCTCTTCTCCCAACGCGTGAGCGCCGATATCGATGATGTCGCCGAATCCCGCAGTGATACCGCCAATGGCTTCCGGAACCCCTGCGGCGAGCGATCGGCCGGCGTTCAGGATCTGCTCGAGCGTGGAGAGATGCTCCACATCGTCGTGCGCCAGCTTGGAGTTGTTAGGATCCGTCAACCACCGCGCCAGCGCGGGCGACTGCTGGATCACTTGCTGGTAGGGAAAGTTCTGGACGGTGTTGCGCTTCGTGATCTGGTCGAAGTTCCGAGCCGCGATATCCGGAGGGATCCCACTGTCGGCGGCAAGCGATAGTGTTTTCGCGTGCTGGTCTGGAGTGGTGTTCGCGGCTGCGAACAGCGATTGCCGTAACGCGGACTCGACACCATCACCTTTGTCGGGAAGACTGATGCTCCGCGCGGCCGCGTCGTATTCGTTCTGGCTCATTTCTTCAGCGCTTTTCTCATCGCTGCGATGTTCGCCTCTGTCACGGGACGCCCCGCGCGGCGCAGGGCGGACGCAATCTCGACAATCACGTCGCGCGGCATGGAAACTCCCGCGACGCTCATCGATTCGCCGTCCTTCAAGTCGTACGCGTGCTTCTCGACGTCGCTGTCCCAGATCCACCCAGGGACCTTAATCGTGCCTTTGATCACCAGCCCGTCCACGAATCCTTGAATGTCGTCGTCGGAGACCGCTGGTTTTTTGCCCGCCTTGATCTGCTGCAGTTCTTCGCGCCGCTGAAACTGCGCCACAAGGCCGTGAACGTTGGCGATAAGGTCGTCCCTGGTCTTGACGTCCATACCGCCCGTGATCGGCTGCAGCGTGTCCTTGATGATAGTTTCGGCGCCGCGGAAGTCATTGAGCAGCTGATCGGCCTTGCCGGCATCGCCTTTTTGGATCGAGGCCTGCACTTCCGCCAGGTGTTTAAAGTCCGCGCTATCGAGCCGGTTCAGATATTTCGTCAGATCCGTGTTGACGAATTCTCTTTGTGTTGCCGGATCCGCGGAGGAGGCGCGCAGGAGCTTGTAGTAGAGAATTGGATCCGTCTCGATCTTCTTCTCTCCCGGCATCAAGCTTTTCGAATACTCGAGTAGCGCCTTCTGGTTCGCGATCGGCAGCTTATTGAGCAGCGCTGCGGGGATGAGATCCATCGGTGTCTTGCCGGGATTTACCCTCAGGATGTTCGCCGCATCGGTTTCGAAATTGTCCAGGATCGCTTTCGCCTGAGCCGCCGACGCGCGGACCTGGTCGGCCTGGTCCTGCTTCTGCACGGCAAAGCGTGCACGCACCCGCTGCTCGGTCTCATCACGCAACTTCACATCCGGGATCTTGTCCACTTCCGCGAGCAGCTCCGTCAGTGTGGGCTCAGAGGAACCGCCATCGATCATCCGCGCCTGGCGATCGTGCAGGACCTGCGCGTAGGAGTCGGCCGCTTCTGATGTTTGAAAGATCCCCAGATGCTTGCCGGTTTTCTTGTACTGCGCGATCGCGTCGGCGTTCGAAAGTATCTTGCCGTCCTCACTCACGGTCGGAATGAGAACTTCTTTCCCGTCCATTTCCACGCTAATGCTGCGCACGGTCGATACGGATCCGTCCGCGTTCTTCACTTGCGGACGGTTCTCCAGGTCGATGTTGCCCGGCTGAATCATGCCGACGGTGTATCCCTGGAGGATGTGGGAGGCTTGCTGCTGAGCGTCAGATCGCAAGGTGCTGACGTCCAGAGCTTTCGTCACGGCCGCCAGGGCGCTGCCTTCAATGTCCCCCTTGTGTGCTTTGAAGTACTCCGCCGCGTTGCCGTCCTGTCCCGCCGCGAGTAATTGATCGATGACGCCCACGCGGACCTGGCTTACCGCGGCATTCATGGATTTCTGGATCCACTCCGCGCCCTTCCCGTAGTCGGTCCCGTACACGTACACGCGTCTGCGGATATCCTCGAGGCTGTTCTCGACTTCCAGGGGATCGTTCGCGCTGGCAAGCGCGGATTGAACCAGATTGTCGACGCCGGCGGCGAGCTGCGTTGTCGCCGCGTTTTCGAATTCCTGCGCCTGGTGCGTCGTGATCCGCTCACTGAGGGCCTGCCGGCGGCGCACGCCCAGCTCCGCAAACGCATCCTTCTGCTCCTGGTTGTGCAAGCTCTGATACGTCAGGTCGTATTGGTCGTCCCAGGTCTTGAGCGCAGACTCGTGAATGCCGCGGGCGTCCTCTCCATGTTTGTTCAGGACGCCGTTGTCGGGATCGAACAGGATGTTCTGCTGCAGCTTCACCATGCTGTCGTCCGCGCCCAGGATCGCGACGTTGTTCTGCCGGCGCTGCTCTTTCTCGAACTCCTGCTGTTTGTACTGCAACTCGCCGGACAGCACGCCCTGGCCCGCACGCGCGGCGGTTTCACCGATGCCGGCGCCGAGACTTTCCGCGGTGGGAGCTCCGGAGAATTGTGCGGTCGGGAGTTGAACGCCAGGGATTGGGCTCTTCTGCGCGGCCGGCGCGGCATTGGTCTGAATTTGAGATTGTGGGATCCGGACGACTGGCATTAGCTGATCCTCCCGCTGCTCACGATCGGAGGAGTAGTCCGAGTACTCCGGCTGGACGAATAGCCCTGATAGGCGAGATTCGCCGCGCCGCCGAGGATCGTCGAGACCGCGCCGGCGCGGCCGGCGGCCTGCGCATTGTTCCCGCCCATGCGCGTGGACAGCGCCTGAACCCGTCCGATTCTCCGGGTCGATGCCGCCTCGAGGTCCGCATTTTTGAGCAGCGCGTCACGCTGCTGCCGGGAGTTTTCCGCTTCGACCTGGTAGCCCCAGGCCTCGCGCGCGGCATTCACCCGGATCGTCACCAGGTCCTGCGCAAAGGTGTAGCGGGAACTCTTCTCCATGTCTTGCGGCGAACCCACACTGACGTCGACACCTTGCGCCGCGTAGTTCGCGCGCTGAGCTCCGATCGCCTGACGGCCCGTCACCGCATACCGGTCCGCATCCTCGAACCCGCGCCGGACCGCGTCGCGGCTCTGCGCTTCAAGCATCTTCGCGTTCCAGGTCAACACTCCCGCGTTGGTGTCCGCCGTCGCCTCGAGGAGCTGCGCGTTCAGTTCGGACGTGTCCTGAATCTCGTTGGCGTTCACCTGCGCCTGGCGTTTTTGCGCATTGCCGGCTTTGATCTGGGAGCCTGCCGAGAACGCGGTTCCCGCGATCGCCGTGATTGCTGCTGTCGCTGCCATCAGCCGCCCACCTTTCCGGCCGGAATAATCCCCAGAATCGCGAGCGGAAGCGGCTCCTCGAGGCGCAGGAAGACCCGGCCCGGCCGCCGCCAGGAGGCGTCCATCGTGACCTTGACGATTTCGCTACGGGTGTCGCCGCTGGTCAATCCGAAGATGTCGGTAGCCAGCGCGGAGCCGGCCTCCGGACGGAACGACCGCAAGTGGTCTTCGTCCGGTCCGACTTGCATGGTTCCGCGGCTCCGGTCGACGAGGATCGACGCGCTCCGCACAAGCTTCTGCTTGTCACGGACTTCCGTGGTGGCGCTATCCAGGTCCAGCGTTTCGAAGTCCGCGGTGATCGGCAGGCCCACATGCACAATGTCGTAGAGCCCGCCGAGGGAGACTTCGCCGCCGCTGACGGTGCCGCTCAACACAACACCGTTGGCGAGGATCGAGACGTCCTCGCCCTCGAGGTGATCCAGGTTGGCGACAACGTCCACTGCAAGAGACCAGTTGACCGTCGCCGTGTCCCGCAGGGTGGCGTCGACTTCATCCACTGCAGGAGGGGTGGCTGCGGGCAGGAAGTTGGAAGGGTTGCCGCGCACCACTGTTGGGCTATCGTAGGCCGTGATCGTGATTCGCGTGATCGCGCCGCCGGGCACCCACACCGTCACGCCATTGCCGACGTCGCCCGCATCGAACTTGGCCGTGTCGCACGTCACGGTGATTTCGTCTGCCGCTTCCCAGCCCCCTCCGGACGTGAGCGTGACTTGCGACCCGTCCACACTGATTCCGTTGTAGGAGAGGAATGAATCCAGGAACAATCCGTCCAGCCGGTAGTCCTCGACCTGCCGGGAGGCCATGCGCTCGATGTAACGCTTGGTCTCGCCATTGATGGTTCGCCGGGTGATGACGTAAAGGTAGTCTTCAATTTTGGCTGTCATGCGTACAGGTACTCCACCCAGCAGTCGTAAACGTAGAGATGGATCGTCGCGCTGAAATCCTGAAACAGGGAGTGTCCCTGCATCGCCCGGACGAAGATGTCGGCGGCGCCCCCTGGAAACGTCGACGCGAAGTCCACTGCTGTGAAAGTGTGGGTATAGTCGGTCTTCGCCACATCCACGCTGCCTCCCGAAAAGAGGTTCACGATAGACGACGCCGGGAACGCGTTCGTGTACGCATTGAAGATATCGATCAGCGACTCGGGAGCACCTCCGGTCGCGCCGCCGACGCTGACTTCCGCCACGACGTGGACCGTAGCGCTCACGAGTGTTTTCAGCGGATCTGGCTCAGGAAACGCCGAGAGAATCAGCTGCGCGTAGTTCGGTGTCAACGGCCGCGTCGAATCAATCTGACAGTCGGCCCGCGTGAGCGATTCGCCGAAATCCTCATCCGCATCGATCGCGAGATCTCCATCCTCGATCCGCGAGCGCAGAGCATTTACATAGACGGGGTCTTCCCACTCTTCGTATGTCAGCGGGCGGAATCGAGTTTCCGCAGGCGGAGTTTCGGCGGCCACATCTGGAATGTCCGGCTTCCCCTCGGGCAGCACGCGCGCGTCTTCAAAGTACCCGACCGTGTTGTGGCGGTGCCAGGCGAAGGCCTGCATTTCGCGCACGTAGGTCATGCCGAGCAAGTAACCGTCGTCGCGGACGCACCACACAATCGAATGCGGAATTGCCGCGTAGTCCATCCGCTCAATCACGCGCTTATCGAAAAGGTGCGGCGCGAAAAGCGTCAGGTCCCGGCCGCCCACAGCCTGTTCGGTCTGCTCGAAATTCAGGTCGCGCACGCCACGCGCGCGGGCCTGCACGAAGACGATCGTGTTGCCGATAACGACCGGCATGATTAGGCTCGATCCGTAATAAGAATGCTGGAGCAGGTTGATGGCGCCCGGCGTCAGGATGCCGTCCTGGTCGCCCAGGGCAACGCCTTCGGATCCACCCGTCAAGATGATGAGCCGTCCCGCTTCGACCATATGGCGCACGTCGCTGACGGCCCTCGACTTCACCCGGAACGTGACCGCGTCATCGTCCTGTAGCGGACGGTTGACGGAGAAGTTCGAGGGGAACCCCGTACGCGAGGCATTGACGAGTTGCGGATCATTGTCCGTTGCGGCAAACAGACGCCGCTGCTGGTAGGACGCCGAGGCTTGCGGGTAGTCTCCACTCGCAGCAAAGAGCACGCGTGCAGTGGGAGGCGTTTCCGAAAGGTCCGGAATGATACCGGGATCGTTGAAGGAATTGCTCGCCGCCGTCCCGATGTAGCCGTAAACGCCGTTTCCCGCCTGGTCCAGATACACGTTGTATTCGGCAGCGTCAGAGACGGCGCCCCAGGACAGTGTGTTGGGAGCTGCATCCGTCGGCGCGTCGCAGGCGCACGAATCGGAGCCGGACGGCAACGACTCTTCGAGCGTTTCAGCCTTCACGGCTGTCACGACGTAGTCATAAGTGAAGGCCGTGCCGGCGCCGGCCACCGCCGCCAGACTCGCCGGCGCGGCGATCGACGGCGCCGTCACCACAGCCGTGAGCGTCCAGCGCGTGGGATACCGGCGCAGTTCATACGGGGGATAGTTGCGGCTGGTGATGGTGAGGATGTCCCCGTCCTGCGAGGTCTGCAGGTTCGCCAGGTCCTCCGCCTGGTACGGCGTCGGAATCTCAAAAGTGTCACCCGTCTGGGCGTACCAGAAATCCGCGGTGTTTGTTCCCGCGCCCGGCTCGTCGTTCGCGGCCGCGGACGTATGGTCCTGCAGGCAGTAGTAATTCACGCCGCCGTGCACGACCAGGCCGCCCTGCTCGTAGTCCGTCATGTCCAGCCACGCGTCCGGACTGCCGACAGTGACGACAGAAGCATCCTGGATGAACCGGATGTATTCCTCGCCCACCTCGAGCAGGTAGGCATCGTCTTCGTTGAAAACGAATTTGAGCAGGTACGTGCGGACGCTCGAGTCTTTTACTTCAGTCACAAACTCGAAGCCCGCGCGGTTGGCCACGCCGCCGTGGCGCATGACAAAGAAGTTCAGGCAGGTCTTGAGAGCCTGCTGGTAGACCTCCTGCCGGGCGCCGCCGAAGAGTGACGAGCCGATTTCTCCGTACTCAAAGGAGCGTTGCATGGCTCACCGGTTCCGGATCCACTCCGCCTCCTGGGGCTGTTCCTCTTGTTCTTCGTTGCCGTCCTGCGCATCGGCGACCGCAAGCGACAGGCGAAATGCCGCGAAGCATTTCTCAGCCATGCCTTCGATCTCCGAAACCGGCATCGCGAGCTTGTAGGCGAGGTACAGCGCGAGCGCCTCAATGAAGTCCGCTTCAAATTCCTCGGGATCGGTAATCAGGAGCGTGTACTCGATTTCGATCTCTTCGTCGTAGCTGGTGAAGATCAACTTGCCGCGCACCTGGTCGGAGGGATCCGCCTCGGGATTGGTGATGCCGGCACCGATCTTGAACTGTGGAGGATTGGTTTCTTTCCGTCCCGCCGGCGTCACGATGCGGCGCACACTCACGCCATCTGTGGGATAGAGAAACTCGTAGGTCCAGTCGCCATTGACAGGATCCGCCTGGGATCCGTCGACGAGATCCGGCGATTGATACGAGGTTGCAAATTGCCAGGGCGCTGCGCGCAACACGTAGCGCACCGCAGTGTCCCAGACCAGCCGGCCGAGCGTCGCTTCCTTGGTCTCGTCGGTGTCGACGTCGTCGGCAAGGACCGAGTGTCCCAGGTGGATCAGGGCCATGTTGAAGATTTCCGTTTTGGTCGCCATCTACTGAATCCCGTACAGGGTGAAGATCGACCCCGTTTTGAATTTGTTGGTTGCCGAGAGATCGATCTGGCTGATGGCGGCCGCACTTATCCAGCTGACGACATACGTGTACGCGAAAAGATTGGTAACTCTGGCTCCAGCCGTCGCAACGCTGGATCGGGCAGTTTTTTCAAATGTTGTGTCCTTATAGTCTGGAATGAAAATTTCAATCTGACCTCGCGAGTTCGGGCTGTCGGACGTCGCACCGGGGAGCAGGCCAATTACACCGAAAGCTTGTGCTGCGCTGTGGTTGGCAGCAACTGTAGTGTCTACGCCGTACAACCATTGGGAGTCGTAGAGTGACCCACCAGTGCCGTTGAATTGAATGGTTGTGACCGCCGTGACGGCGTTTTGGATGTCGCGGCCGGTCACGACCAGCCTCAGATGGTTGTAGGTGCCCGGAATTGAACTGAATGTGACTGTCGCCTGGTCGGAGCCGAGCACCTGTCGCGAAATCTGAACCCACGCTCCACTATTGCCGGCCGTGACGCCCGCGACAAGCTTGCGCATCACATCGAGCCACACGCTGGTAATCAGGCGCTTCTCGTTCACAACGGGTTGAGTGCGGGGGAATTCCATTAGTAGCCACCGATCATGGGAGGACCTGCGTGCTGCCGAAGATGACGATGGATTGATCGAAGGTGACGGTCGCGGCGGGCGATAGCCCGTGCGTGCCGCCTTTCCAGTTAAACGTAGTGGAATCGCCAGGGGTCACCGAATCCAACGCCGCCGTCGACGTCGATCCGCGCTGCGTCCATACACCGCCCGCAATGTCGTACATCTTCAGTGAGCACAAATTGTTTGTGGCGTCGTGGATCAGGGCATAGCCGTACGTCGTGTTTGCGAGCGAATCAATCACGGATCCTGTCGTGGAGCTCGTTGGCGCCGCAGAACTGCCGTGAGCACGCGGACCGAAGCCAGACGTACCAGAGCCTCCAGACTTATTCACCCATTGCAGAACGCAATCAATCGTCAGACCGCCAGACGAGGTGCTGACGACGAAATCGATACCGGTGTTTGACAGGTCGCCTGCGAGTGTGGTGCTGATCAATCCCTGCTGAATGACAACCGGCGCGCTCTTATATGCGGTCCAATTTATAGACTGGTCGGCGGCCGCACTGAGATCGATGATCCACGATTTGGCTGAGCCAGAGCCGTTGTAGGAAGAGTTTCGAATGTTAATCGACTTCGGCAACTGGCCGAGATCTGCGCCATTGACCGTCATCGCCGTGAGCGGCGTTGGGGTGGTTGTCCACACACCGCCTTGAGCCACTGTGGAGGCCGCCAGGATCGTTGGGTCGAGAACGGCTCCGATAGTGCCATTGTCCGCGGTGTTCAAAAACTCCGCGTCATTGGCAAGCACATTCGCGCTTCCAGAGCCGCCGGAAACATGACCGACCAGCGAAACCATCGCAAGGACAGCCGATGGGGCGGTCGCCGAGGGCGTGAAGGCTGTACTTAAACGATCCGCCGCAGACGGCGTGAAAGTGCCCGACGCCTGCCAATTGAGGGTATTGCCGGCCAGGACCGTCGTGAACGGGGTTGAAGCGTCTGCCCCATTGACCTGAAGTTTTGCCGTATAGCTCTTGTTAAGGCCCCCGGGGACCCCGGCGAATCGAGCGTAAAGTCCGGTCACTGTAAATCCAGTCAGCACCGGCGTCTCGACCTGAGAGACGTTCGCAACCGCCACCGCCGCGCCGACTCCAGAAACAGATACGTAATTTGCAACAGCTGTTGAGAGGCTGGCGGATGTGACCGACGGGATGATGAAGTCGCCCGCGGTGTTCATCGTAATCGCAACGCCGTCCGATGTCGTGCTCGCCGTTGGGGTGGAGCCCGTAAAAGTCCAATGCACGGCAACTCGATCCTGCGGGTACACCGGCAGACATGGCGACAGGACCAGATGAACTTCGCCGCTCGTGACCGTTCCGTCGCTGTACACGTTCGCGTAGGCCGTGTCCGTCCGGTTTACCTGAAGGGTCGCGGTTCTGCTCTTCGTCGCTCCTGGTGCGGTGTCGAGTTGTGTGTAGAAGTCTGTAATGCAACCCGTGGTGGGGATCAGGGTTTCACGAGCCGTCGAGACCGTCCCTCGTATGTTCCCGGCCAATGGCAGGAAGTCGTCCACCGTGGTGGAAAGGGAGGTCCCGCCAACGCTGCCGAGAACCGTAGTGTAGGCCGCGGTCGGAAAGAAGTTGATCTGCCCCGACAGGCGCGTTGCCGCTGGCGTGTTCGCGGGCGTTGTTCGAATCGTGACAAAGTCGCCTGCGGTGATCGCCTTGTTGGGCGTGATACTGCAGGTCTTTATGGCCGAAGTGATGACACAGGTGCCGCCGGCAGCGGTGGACATGGAACCCGGAGTCGTGCCAGTTCTGAGATCGATGGTCCATGTCGCAGTGCCCCCGGGGACGACGTCGGTGGTGAACGTGGCGTCAGTTACGACACCCGCAGCGGCAATAATCACCACACCGTTCTGAACCGTCGAGGTAGAGTTGCCCGAGCTGGCAAACGGAGCTAGAAAATGGACCGCGCCCGTATTCGGGACGGCGAGGTTCGAGAAGAACCAGGGGTTGTTGGTGGGGGACGCCGCCGCGCCGCCGCCAGACGGACCGGTGCCCAGCAGTAAAAGGCCGCCGTTCTGCGCAGCGATCGTGCACTGAAGGAACGCGAACACGGTCGCGCTGAAAAGGATTAGGAATTTACGCATCGGCGCCTCAGGGAACCGCGATCCGCGTGTACCAAACCTTCCCGGAAACGCGCGAAGAGGTGCTTTGTGCGAGACACCAGTCGTTTCCCGGAAGCAGCGAATAGGGCAGCCCGATCGAGCTATAGCCTCCATTGGCGGCAAAACTCTCCCCGTTGGCTGCAGTCGTCGAGCCGGAATGCGCAAGGGTTCCTGTGCCGCACGTGGTGCCCGAGCCTTCCCATTCGCTGGTAATTTCGGCCGCGCCGGCGACGACGCGAACACCACAGATGACGGTCAGCATCCCGGGCAGGCCCGAGACGACCTTCGTGCTGGCCGTTTGAGAAATCGCCGCATCCGCAAGGACCCTGTCGGCGCACGGATTACGGGAGGGTGGCGGACTCACCTTCAGTCCGTAGCCATCAAATGCCGCGGACTTCCCGAACAACCCCGGACCGGTCAGGGTCACCGAGGTTGGATTGAGCGGCTTTGAACTGAGGGCGGACCGCAGGTTGCCGAAGGCGGCCAACAAATCCGAATCCGCCTCCGCCGCTTCCGTCAATCCAATCCAGATCGGGAACACGCGGGCTGTGCCGGTGATCGAATCAATCGTGAACCGGACATGCGTGCAGATTGCCGAGCCGCGAATCGTATCGCCCGCAAGGGCGGCGCTGCTGCCAATCCGGAACGAGGTGGTTCCTCCATCACGGCTGCATTCAAGAGCAACCGGCAACGCGGTCGGCGTGCCACTCACGCTGTAGGTCAGGATGTGATCGGTCGCCCCGTACGCCGTAATGTCGTACCAGGTGGAGCTGCCCGCCGCCGCCATCGACGGCATTTGAATCAGCGCGTTCTGATTGGTCGCAACCGTGCGTGTCTGCGCTCCAGCAAAGGGCGCGACGATAGCGGCCCACACGAGCGCGATCAGGAGAAGATGCTTCCGTGCCATTTTGGAAAACTCCTTTTTTCCATGAGCGGGACGGAAACCGCCCCGCTCATCAGCTCTCGATGCTTAGAACCCCTGGTAGTAGGTCGCGTGCCACTCCTGCGCGAGATTCGCGGCCGCAGCCGGCCCGACAAAAGTAGTGGCCGTGCCTGGAGAAGTGCTCTTCGCGCAGCCGCCGGTTGCCGGCGCACCAAAGGCGAAATCTTTGTCGTAGTTGATCGTCGCCGTGGCGGTCAGGGAATACTTGACCGCGAACGAGTTGAAGTTCGTCGACGTGGTGACCGCGTTGGTTTGAACCGTCGCTGTACCGTCCTGGTGTGCGCCGTAGTGGAGGTAGCACACGTAGTTGTACATGCCGGGCGGTGGCGCGGGAATTGTGAGCGTTACCTGGTTGTTGACCGCGGCCGTTGAGGAAATCGGGATGACGGCCGTCTGCGCGGGCGCCGCCTGGACGAGACTGCCGCCCGCCGGCAGTGGGGATTGTGCCGAGATTCGCCCAGGGCCGACGAGCATCGCGCCGACCAACACCAGGGCGGCCAGAGACAGAATGGGATATTTGAAACCTTTCATGAGAAATGTTCTCCTTCCATGGAATGCGTTAACGTTTTGAGTTTTCGAAAGCGGTCAGATCGCCGCGACGGCGTCTTCGCCGTCCTTGCCGGCACGGATATCGGCCGACTCGGCATCGAGCGCTTTCTGCGCACCGTTTTCTTTCGCCGGGGTTACGCGAGCGTTGTCGGGCACCCGCTCCATCCAGCGCTGCGAGAAAAGCTTCGGATCGTGAAGATGGAACACGGCGCCCGCTCGCAACCTCTGTCCACGGTAGACGCCGATCTCTCCCTCTCTGACGCGAACGCGAAGGCCTTGAGGCCTCTCCGTGTCTCGCGCGGTTTCTTTGGCCGCGGACTTGCCCGCAGCATTTGCTTTTGCCATAAGTGACCCCTCCTTGGGTCAGGAGGCCGGAGCCGCAGCTCCGGCCTCGATGTGACTAGCTGATCGTGTAACCCTTGGCGTACTTCTCCGCCCGCTCCATGAACATGGACTTGGGCATCAAGAACGCGTCGACGGTGAAATCGACCGTACCGGTGATGTCGTAGTAGGCGCCCCAATACCGCAGGGCGCTCGGGCCCCCGGCCGGAAGCGCGATGAAATACGCTTTTCCCACCGCGATGTCGGCGGTCGCCAGGTCGACTTCGCCCACGATGGTCGGCGTACCGAGATTCGAGGCGGCCGACATGATCGCCTGGAACTTCGCGCTGCCGGTGTTCGTGCCGATCGCCTTGATAAAGACGCCGATGCCCACAGGCTCGCCCACGCCGAGCTTGCGCTTGGGCGTGACGTTGCCGGCGTCGAAAGTGTTGCCAGAAGCCGCATCGGCAGTGACTTGCTGAGCGGCGGACAGTTGAAGCAATGCATCCAAAAACATTTCAGCCCTCCTTGGCTATGTGGCGCGTTAGCTGATCGCCGATTCGGTCTCGAGTAGCTGATCGCACAAGCGGAGAGGAATCCGCCGGAACGTCATCACCTCTTCACCGTCCAGTGTCGTTTCCCCGAGACAACCCGACAGGATCGCGTCGTCGCGGCCCTGGATGTCCAGGAACTCCAGGAGCGTGGAGTTCATGTAGATGCGGGTGTTCTTCTTGTTCCGGATGCGGTGGTACGCCTTGATCAGATTCTTGCGCAGATCCGCGGCGCTGGACTCGGTCGTGAGGTTGCTGATATCGATGTTGCAAATTCGAACGCATTTCCTCCAGTCCCCGACGAAGAGACCGATGTTCCAGGCCCATTTGTCGAGCAGCGCATCCATAAGCGCGCCGGTGACGCCATTGGCGTTCTGGATCACGACGCTACCTTTGTCCTCGTGGACGAGTCCTGCCGGCGTGCCTTTCGGGTAAAGAGCGCACATCTGATCGGACCAGTCGATCATCCAGATCGAACTGTTGTCCGAACCTGTGCCCCCGGCATTGATGATATGGGACGCGTTCGCAGCCGACAAATCGTCGTAGTAGGACGAGAAGCCGACAAACTCTTCGGGCGCCGACGGGTTGCCGTAGAACAGAGTCTGCGCAACCTCCTGGCCCACCGCCTCGACGTGGGGAATCGCTTCCGACAAACGGAACGCGTTCACGTTGCCGCCGAGCTCCGCGAGCTTCTTGTCGACCTGAGACCAGGATTCCAGGTTGCCGCACTGGAAGTCGACCTGGGTCTTGCTGCCCTTGGACGGCAACACGCCGGCGTTGAGCAGGCGCCATGTGGCCGAGGCGAGTCCTGTTCGAATGGTGCCTCGGTGTCCGGTAGGAAGGTTGCCCTCCATCACCGGCATGTCCTTGATGATGTCGTTGCTCTGTTCGAGCAGTTCGATGACGCGCGCGATCGTCCCGTTCGGATCCAATCCTTTGGCGTAGTCCGAGAGCGTCATTGACGCTGTGCTAAGTGTTGACATGATTCCCTCCTTGGAACCTGTTCAGAGTTTCTGTTTAGGAAGCCTTGTTCCCGTAGAGCACGTCGGCTGTGTTCTTGCGGTCGGGCTTCTTGTCTCCCGGAAGTTTCTTCAGGCCGCCGTCTTCTCCCATGGCCTTGCCGATCCAATTGACCAGGCGAATCCACTCGGGATGGTTTCCGTATCCGGATTCGTTGAGCAATTTACCGAGGGAGGATTCCGGGTTTGCTTCGGCGAAAGCGTCCATCACGCGCCTCACGTTGGCTTGCGTTGCCGGATATTTGTCCCCACCCAGATCCTTGTCGGCTTTCGTGTCGGCCTCCCACTTCTTTGCGAGCTCCGGAAGAGAGGCCTTTTGCCTTCCAAGCACGCCGTCCACAACCTCCTGCGTATGCGCAACCAGCTTGGCAGCGTCTTCCTGGGAAAGTCCTCGCTCTCGCGCAAAGGCGGCGATCCTCTCCTGGTCCGCGGCAAGCGGTGAGTTGTCGGCGAATTTAAGTTCGTATTTCGCGGGCACCGCTTTCTTGCGGGCCTCCTCGAGTTGAGTTTTTGTTTCCGCGGCCGCGGCGTCGCGTGCCTGCTTCAGCGCCGCTTCGAGAAGCGGCTTTTGTTCCGCTGTCAGTTGTTCCGACAGCGGCTTGGGTTCATCAGCCATTCGTTACTCCTTTGCTTAGCGATACGACCACGTGGCGAACTGCCGGACGTCGAGGTTCTTGACGGCCGCCGAGGTGGACTCGATATAAAACACCGGCGCCCCCGCGGTTGCCGGGGTCCAAGCGGATGCAATCTTGGTGATCTCCGCTTTGTCTTTGAAGCAGCGCATCGTGCCGTTCGCGTCGATTTCCACGCGGAGCCGGGTGTAGGTCGCCGCGGCCGGCATCACAACGCCGGTGTCCACGCCTGTGGCGGTGGTCAATATCGAAGCGGCCTCATCGGCCTTGTTGTGGGGCGCGAACAGTTCCGTCGCGGCTGTGAGTCCGACGTGCATCAGCAGACCCGCCATGTCGTCCTGGACCATCGTGATGGTGGTCGCCGCGCAGGTTGCCGCGACATCCAGAGCGTCGGCTGCCGTTCCGAGGAACCCGCACCAAATGCCACGCAGGGTGATCGCCGTAACGTTCGTAAACTCCACGTCGATAACGAGGAGTTGGCCGGTGCTGGGCTTCATCACCCCAGCTTCCATACCCAGGGCGATGAGACGGGACGCGGTGGCGGTGGTGGTCAGACGGCCGACCTTACCCCCGACCGTGGCCGTCTGGACCACAAGGCCGGAGTCGCTCACTTCCTTGCCGTGCCCGAAGATGCGCAGTCCGGAGCCAGGCACCGTGTAGGCTGCGGCCGTATCGGCCAGGGCAATGCCGACACCGTCGCCGAAGTCGGCGTGAACACCAAACAACGGGCGCTGCCTGAATCCCACGGGCGTGTAGTACGGGCTGTCCTTCGTGCCTTCGTTGATAAACAGCACGCCGTTGGTTTTGTCGAACAGGAAGCCGCCCGGCTCGATATAGCCGGCGAGCGTCCCTGTCGTTCCACTGGAAGGTGCGCCATCGAAAGACATGTCCCTCAAGGGGTACATGCTTTCCTGGGCGCCCCGGGTTTTGAAAACAAGGTTACGTGGTCTCAGTCCCATCGTCGGAATCCTCCGTTTGCGGTTTCGTTTTGGTTTGGGCGTGCTCGGCCTGGCGCTGTTGTTCCAGGTCGCGGGCGGCCGCCTCGCTCATCATTTTCAGCAGCGCCGTGTTGTCGGCGGCGATCACTTCGTGCATGACGAAGAGACCGACATTGCGCTGCCCTTCGTTGAAATGGATGCCAGTCCCTTCGGCCCAGATGGACTGGTAAATCTTGCAGCGCTCTATCAGGCGCCAAAGGAAACGGCGGCCCTCTGGAAGGCTGAGCAGTTTTCGGAGATCCGTCATCTCCTGCAGGCGCGCCAGCTTTTGTTGGCGCGTCGCACGCTTGACCTGGCCGGCGTCGGCCCCATTGTCGACAGCGGTGTACGGGATCATGCCGGTACCGCCTGCCGAGCGAGACTGTAGTCGCGCGCAGCTCCTGCCATCTTCGCCGCCACGTCCGCCTGCTGGGCCTGAGCCTGTTGCTGCCGGGCCTGGTCGAAGAGCGCGCGAGCATCGTCATCACTACGGAGCAGCTCCGGAGGCACGCCGTAGGCATCCGCAAAACGTTCCACGATCTTGAAGGCGTCGAGCTTGAAGGCGACCTCCAAGAAGTTCTGAGAGAGCGGCAACACGTCGGCGACAAAGTTCCGGAAACTGGAAACGCCCGCCATTTTCTGCGCAAGCGCCATCACCGACTGGTAAGTGACTTTGAGCTTTACGCCGTCCAGTTCGGGCGGCGCCGGCGGGATTTTACCCGCGCGATCGGCCATGCCGTAAACGCGATCGATCAGCGGTTCGTGCAGCTCGTCCTTGTTGCGCTCGACGACAGGGCCGAGGGCGAGGAACTTCTCTTCTTTCCGTTCCAGGATCTCCGTCGCCGTCTTCTGCGGATTGGCGCCCATCGCGTCGGCTTGCGCCAACATCAGAAACAGGGGCTCGTAGAACGCCTTCTGGATCATGTAGCGGATGTCGGCAATGTCCTCGCGGATCTCGCCGACAGGAATATTCACTTCCCGTACCGGCCGGATGCCTTGCTGCTGCTGGAGCTGGTCGACGAAGTTCACCCCTCCCGGGAGGAGGTTCACGCCGACACCGCGCAATTGAGTGGGAACCTGCACGCTCGGGTTGATCATCAACTCGACGCCCTGAGCCTTGCGGCGTGTCATGATCTGCAGGCCTTTGATATCACCCAAGGCCGTGACGCCTGGAGAATCTGTCCCGTAGATGTCTTCGGCCGCGGCTTCCCAGCGCGGCGCCATGACGGGGAATTCGTTGTAGCCGGACTCGCGCAGGAACCGGCCGGTCTCCGCTCCCTTCTCAAACCAACAAGAGGACCACCGCTTGTATTTCGCGAGCAGCTTCGAGGGATCCGCCTCTGGATTCGGCGCAACGAACCAACAGATCTCGGTTGTCTGCTCGTACTCCCCCCGATCGAAGAGTTTCTGCGCTGTTGGCGACAGGGCGTCGTAGCCGAACTCGTCGGCCATTTGCCGGACCGACAGGGTGTACTCGCGAAGGAAGGTGTCGACCTGCTGTCTGCCTGAAAGGCCGAGGGCATACGTGCCGATTGGATAGGGATAGCAGCGGAACAACTCCCGCTCGTCATCCATCACGCCCATGCAGGCCGTGCCAAACAATCCCTCGTCCCCGTAGATCGTCGGAAGCGACGTGTACAGGTTTGAGAGCACCATGAAACTCGCAAGGATTTCGGTGACGTCCGAAAGCCACTGCTTCACCGGCCGGAACTTCGCGAGCTCCGGATCCGGAGTCGAAAGACTGAACCATGGACGCGATGGCGATGTGAGTCCGGAGTGCATGCCGGCGGCGAGTGTGCGGTGCGCAAACGTCGCCGTTGAATCAAGAATCTTCAGGTTGCGCCGATCGCCGCGGTTCCTGTCCGTCACGTAGCGGCGCAGCCGGCCAGGCTTGACGAAGTCGGCGCAGTCCCGCCATTGCGGTTCAAAGCTCGCCTTCTCCATCCACAGCGCGGAGCGGGTCGATTCGTATTGTTCCCGCTTCGTGCGGTTGTCTTTCGTGTCGAGTGCCATCCGTGGCTTTCTTTAAAGAAACCCGATTAAAACCCTGTTCTTATTGCTGGGGCCCGCCCGTGACGTCGTGATCCTTCGACAGTGCGCCGAGCACTGCGATCGCGGCCGCGGGAATAAGGTTTCCCGCTGTGATCGGATCCTGCGTCTTATCGCCTGCCAGGCGAGGGCCCACCATGATGCACATCGCACCCAGGATCCCCGCGAGTGTTGTCTTCCATGACTTCTTCATTTACCTTCTCCTTCGATTACCTGCAGCTCCCGATCGCCGCTGGCTGCAATCTTCTCCCGCGTCAGCCGCGTCAACACGATGCAACCGTGCGACGCATCGCCCGACCCGTCATCTCCATGGATGCGAAACAACGTCCGGCCAAACATTTCATTCGCCGCGTCCGGCGTCAGCCGGAGCGTCACCGGTCCGCACTCGTGCGAGTGGTACGGATCGCCGATTCGATAGACCCCTCGAGGTAGAGGCCCCACGTCGGCCACTGCCTGGAGCTCCGGGGCGTTCTTTCCTCTGCCGTTCCCCGCGTAGCCCGTGTCGATCAGCACGCCGTTGTGGCGCAACGCTCCGGTCTTTTGTTCGTAAGTCCACGTCACACGTGCCCCTCGATCCGGTCCATCCGCTTATGTGCTTCCACAAACCGCTCGTTGTCGCGCACTTCGTGGTCTTTCATCCACTGCAACACCGCGCCGGTCCTGATCAACACCGTGGCCAGCGTGACCACGCCGACACAGATACTGACGATTGTGAGTAAGTGGTCCACGTCTCAATACCCCAACAGTGTCTTTGCCGGCCGCAGATTGCTCTTCATCGCCGCGCCGCCGAGAATCGTCGACGGCGGCAGGGCCTGCCTCTTCTGTGGCGCCGCGGCGCCTAAGATCGTCTGCCGGTCCGGCGCTTCCGGACTAGGTCCTGCGGGCGCATCGGGCGGCTTCGGCAATCCCGCCAGGTCTTTCGTGAACGTGTCGCGCCAGCTCTGAATAATCGGATCCAGCGTTTGCTGCGCCTTGTCGACCACGGTCTTGTGCGTACCGCTCAAACCCGCAAACGACGTCGCGTCTTTCTGGAGCCCGGCAATCTCTTCTTCGAGGCGTGACTGCGCTTTGGTCACCTCGTCGTAGGTCAGCGTTCCCGCACTCCGCTTCTCACCCAGCGGATCCACGATCGCGGCGACGCGCTTATGGAACGGATCCTGGTAGTTCTGCACCCAGAGGCTCTCCGTTTTTCTACCCTGACCGATACCCACCGTCGCGCTCATACCAGATCGCAGGGCCTGGAGCCCTGCGTCATCATCCGGCAGACTTCCGAGCGGTCGCAGTCGTCGCAATCTTCAGGCTCACCACTTCGGGCGTCTTCGTACTTCACCTTCGCGGCATCGCGCGCTTCTTCGAGGGGCCGCCGGATGCGTGGCTCCTCGAGGAGAAAGTCGCGATGCCGCGAGTAGAGTGCGTTTATTTCATCGCGCACCTCCCGAAACTCTTGACGCGCCGTGGCTGTCACGCGGTTGCCGCCTGTGCCTGTGCACGCAATTCACGCCGCGCAGCCTTTCGCTCCTTAACCGGCCGGCGGTCTTTGTCGAGGCGCACGAAGGCGCCCGACGGATGCATGGCGTAGACGCCACCACTGCGCATGCGAAACGGCTTCGCTTCCCCTACTTGCTGTCTGATCCACTCCTGAGTCCAACGATAAACGGTTCGGAATCGTGATCGACGGCCGGCGTTATCCGACGAGGCGTTTTGCGAAGATGGTTTCAATCGGTTCATAGCCCTCCTTGGCCAAGACTTTCCCCAGCATGGGGTGTGCGATTTTCGTGTGGTGGTAGACGACCTCCGCGCCGTCCTTTTTCAGTTCTGCTTCACTGAACCGGATGAGCCCGATGCCGGCGCGGCCGCCGCGATGCTCGGGCGCGACAAACAGCACGTCTTCGACGGCCTGCAGGCTCGTCATGTAGTGCGGATTCGACGACACGAAAAACGTGGCGTATCCGATCAGTGTGCAGCCGCTGGGGAACTCGTCGGGCTCTGCGCCCCTCTCCATGCCGCACGTAACACAGAAACACACTCTTTCCTCGGAGTCCGCCTCGACGGGCGATCCGCCAGCGCGCTGTGTTCTCCAGTTGTGCTCCTGGCGCGCCGTGTAGATCCGCAGAATATCGAGCATCTGCATCTCCTGGTACCGACTCTCGTCGACAGCCAGGGGAATGTCCGGATACGCGGAGATCTCCGCTTTGTGGCGCTCGAGTAACGGCAGTGCTTCGCTGTAGAAACCTTCGAAGGATTCGCGCTGGAAGAGGATCTTCACTGTCTGCCCTCCGTCTCGCGAATGAGCCGGGCTGATCGAAAATTCGGGATGTGCGTTACAGGCTCGAGCGGATCGACCTGCGCTTCGTCGAACCACAGGCTGTCCTTTGGCGCACCACTGTCGCCGATTCCTTCGGGCTGGATCCACACGCGCGGACTCGCATACAGGTATTCAGTTCGCGCAATGACGATGCCGGCGAAACCGCTGATCTTGTCTTTGACCTTCTGCCCCACCACGATCATGCCGCGCGCTCCTTCACATCCCACCGCGGTGCGCTTCCGTGTAGGGATCCCACTCCGCTTGCGCCTGTTGGTTCGCGTCGCGGTACGGATCGAATTCTGTTTTCGCCTGGGAAGAGTTGCGGCCCCGGATCTGGTCTTCCAGTTGCCCAGGCATATCCGGAAGCATGTAGGTCTGCGCCAATGCGTCGGACTCGTTTGGCGACTCGCCGATCCGCGCCTTCACCTGGTCTTTGTCCTCGATGATCAACTTGCCCTGCTTGTAGCTGTAAGTCACTTCGGTGAGTTGCCGCACCAGTCCCGGACAGTTCAAGGGCAGTTGAGCGCCGCCCTTGATGCCCTGAGCCATGTTCCACCAGCCATAAGCGCGCATGTTGTAGTAGCGCGGATCCGGAACGGGCGCGTGATACTGAACGCTCATGATCGTCCCGACGTCTTCCTGAATGATCAAAATATCCCGCGCGCCTGCGGCCCATCCGCCAGTTCCGTCGAGCACTGTCAGCTCCTGGCGCCAGCGCTGGCGTGCGAGCATCACACGATTGGCGATGTTGACGGAGACCGGAGATCCGCGCTTGTGGCGCATCACGATAAACGGCGTTCCTGGGATCCCGATGCGCAGGCCCTGCCGCGGGAAAAAAATCGTCGGATCGGAGCCGTACCGCGACACATCCACTCCAAGCCGCTTCTGAGCCCAGTTGTAGGCCGAGGCCTCGAGATCCCGCTCTTGCGCCTCCTGTACGTCCTTGAGGTCCATCAGCGCCTGAATCGATCCGGGAGGAAACTCTCCAAGAATCGTGGCCATCACCCAGGGATCGTCTCGTCCGTACAGCTTGATCTGCCGCTTCGCGTTTTCCAGGTCGATCCTGGGACATCGCTTCTTGCTGTCCGGATCCCCGGTCATTCGCGTCATCAACCAACCTGGCGTTGTGGCCATGTGGTAGAGCGCTCCACTGTGGCTTGTAGGGTTCCCGCCACCGACGAGCTTCGCGAAATCGTGTTCTGAGGAAAAAATCTGCTCTGCCGACTTCAGTACCGGTACCGGAATTTCCCCGCACTCGTCGAGCGTCACCATCATGTAACGAGCGTGCAGCCCGGAGAGTGTCCGGCCCTGCTGATTCGGGTCTGCTCGCTTCGGCCAGTTGCGCGCCTCGAGAAACCATGTTTCCGGATGGTCGACCGAAGAGAACCGCGTTGCGGTCCATCGAAAGGCACGCTTTAGATATTCCGAGCGTTGCTGCCAGACAGATAGCTCCGGCCAGAAGTTGCCGCGCAAGTTGTCCTCGGTGACGGAAATACAGAAGCCCTTCGGATGTAGCCCTTTTCGCCCATGACAAGAGACGAACCAAAGATTGGCGACAACCTCCACGGCGGTCTTTCCCGCTCCCGTGCAGGCCTGTAGACCTTGTCTCTTCTCGTTGGGATCCTGAGACGGCAGCTTGCGAAGAAAATCCTCCTGCGACAGGTCTGGAGTGAACTTGCATTCCTCGAACGCAAAGGCGACGGGGTTGTCCCGCCAGTATTTGATGCGTTCGGGTGCTTTCATTCTTCATTGCTCGCCTCAAGAATCTCCTCAAGCGTTTTCACCATTCGCAGCTCATGCTTCTCGATCAAGTGGCCTCTCAGCTTCAGTGACAGCTCCGTCATTTCGCGGCGCTCGGCGAAGTCGACAAGGTGAACGCGGTCGACAATCACGCCCTGGTGCGATGCGGTTTTCGTCTGCATCGCGTGAAGGCCCTGGTAAACCCGGCGCGCTAAGAGTTTGTCGGTGACGCCGGCCAGCTCCAGGATCTGAGTGAAGAGCGCCTGAACTGCAGGCCGCTCCTCGATCTTCGCCTTCGCGTTCTCAGCGGTGCTTGGCGCGTATCCTGCCTCGAGCGCCGCCTCTTTTTTTGTCGCGCCGGCCACTCGGCTTCTGACGTACTTTCGCTGCTGCGGCGTGACATCGCGCGGCGATCGCGCGGACTGTCGACCTGGCGATGCCGCTTTCTCTGGCGATCGCTTTGATCGTTGTTTTGCCGCTCCGGACTTGCCGGGCAATTTCTTCTGCATCGACTCTCTTACGAGGGCGACCGAGCCGCTTCCCTTCACGCCGGGCCCGGTCCACTCCCATCTGCACGCGTTCCCGGATCAGCGCGCGTTCCAACTCCGCGACAGCGCCCAGGACCGTGAAGACCATCTTTCCCATCGGTGTCGAGGTGTCGATCGACTCCGAGAGCGATACGAAATCGACGCCCCATGACTTAAAGTCATCGAGCGCCGCGATCAGATGCTTGACCGATCGGGCGAAGCGATCGAACCTCACCACCAGGACCGCGTCGAACTTCTTGGCCTTCGCGTCAGCCATCAATCGATCGAGTTCCGGACGCCGCTCCTTCGCGCCACTCCAGCCGCGATCGGCATACTCGCCAGAGACTTTCCACTTCCGCGACTTCGCCCAGGGCCTCAGCGCCTGGAGCTGGGTCTCGACGTCCTGCCCGTGCTGCTTTGTCGAGACGCGGGCGTAGAGGGCGACGCGCACTTAGGCCTTGTCGCGGTACTCCGCTTTCTCGTTACAGGGATTGACGGCCTCGCCGACTCCGGCGGGCGGTCCATACAACTGATACATCTGTTGGACCCAAATCGCTCCAGGACCAGAAGACACGCTGACGCGCAAGGGTTGCTGCTTGCTTCCGAACGTCAGGAGCTCCACGAAGACGTCCGCGCCGTCGGTGATCGCCTGCCGCTGTTCCGGCGTCAAAGCCCACCGCGTCATTACAGGACCCTCGGTGGTGTTCCCACGAAGGACGCGAACAGGGGTGTATTGCTTTTGCGAGCGGGCTACTTCGGTTTCGAATTCACGGAGTCCTTCAACAACAGGGCCGCTTGCAGCAGACAGAAAACTCAGCATCAAATCTCCTTAAGGCGCGATCGGCGTACTCACACAAAACGACACTTTGAAATCGCCGTTGGGATTCGGAAACTCACTGCCGTAGTTGTGATGCCCGGCAGCTATAACCTGAACTTCCGTTCCCGCAGGGGCGCCGTCGATCGCTTTCACAAGACACTCGACTGCGATATCCGCGTGCACCATGTCGCCACCACAACTACGGTTCGTTTCCAACTGCTGCCGGAGTGACGCCTTCGCCGCTTCCTTGGATCCGCCGGCTGAAAAGTAAAACGACATCTAAGCCCATCGCCTCAGCGCATCGATCGCGGTCAACTCCGGAACAACCTGGTTGGAGTACTTTCCGGTTGTCGCTTCTGACATCAGGCGAACACTCGCCCACTTCACAAGCGAACGTGGCAAACGCCACGCGATCCAAATCCAAATTCGCTCAATGACTCGACCCCTCACAGCTTCACGTCCTCCGCTTCCGTCACTTCCACTTCGAACCGCCGTACGGCGCCGCCGTAGCCCACGCGGTTCGCGGACGCAAACTTGTCTTTCAGTCGCGCCACTCTCCCGTTACCGAGTGATACGGCGCGCCCTGCTGCTAAGTGCAGGGCGAGCTCGTCGGTGAGTGTGTCGGACAGCTTGTAGCCACGCTTACCCGCGGCGATCGCGCGCTGTTGCCGCAGGACCAGTTTTCGCAGGACCTCTTCGCTCAACTCTTTTTTGTTCACCGGCTTGCTCAAGGACAAACTCCCGCGCTGGCATGCGCCGGGCGCAATGAGATCGGATCAATCGAAGGCCCGTAAGAAATCTCTCGAGCTCCTGCCGGTACCGGGAAGCAGACAGGTTCCGGCCGCTGCAGCTCGCACGCCAGGTCCATCCAGATCCGTAGAAAGGTTTCCCAGTTCATCCGATCTCCGACACGTGAACAAATCCCGAACGGCCGCGGCGACGACGTCCGGGCTGACGGAAGTCGAACATCAAGGACAACACCCGCCGCTCGAGTTCCTTATAGGAATAGGGATCGCGAGAAGGGGATACCGAGAGCTGAGGAATGGTTTGCGGTTTGTAAACTGGAGTTGACGGAGCTGGAAAATCCGAACGGCGTTGTCCCTGCAGTGGGCCAGAGTCAGAAAAGGTAAAGGCAAGTTGCGTCGACATCCGTGTCCGCTCCTAGCTTCAAATCACTTTTGCGAAACCTTCATGGTTCCGCACGCCGTTCCTACTTCATGCAGGAAGCGGTTGCGATCTTCGCAGGATGCCGACCGGGAGGGAAGGGGCTGTTTCCCCCTTTACGCTAAACCGTGACAGGCGCTAGTTTTCGGCGCTGGTCTTTCGCGTTCTCTTTGTGGCGGCGGTTGAAGTAGACCTTCCGTGAGGTTTCCGAGACTTCAAATTTCAACTCGCAGTCATCACAGCCACAGGCACACGTGCGGACAACGCGCTTGGACGTGGTGTTCTTCTTGCTCATGGACCGCTATTGTACGGCGCTGTCAAAGGCCGGCGCGTGATCCTTCAGGGAAAATAGAGCTATCGCGTATCTGTGCGCGCCGCCTCTCCTCACACCAGGCCTTGATCGTCTTGCCCACAAGCTCCCCGCGACCCTCCGCAATCGCCTCAAGATTGATAAACGCGTACTTCCCGTCGATTTCAAACGTGAGGAGCACGCCATCCTACTGTACCACCACATCGAGACCTTTAAATTTATCGTCCATCGTGAAGCTCCTTCACGGCACGATTCTAACGCGGAACTCCTGAGCCGCCACCTCACAGGCCTGCGGCGCGACGGAACACACCGCATCCACAAACTTCGACAACCGCTCCTCCGCTTCGATTCCGTTTCTTCCGTTCTCGCCAGCGCGTAACAGGGGATCCAACATCACGTCGGGAGTGCGTCCGACCTGGATGCGGCCGACGCGCATCATCGCGAGCTCCGGAAGTGGATCGCGAAACGTCACGGCCGGCAGCGGGTTAAATGCCGCCGCCCAGCCGCCGGTGCCGGAGCCACGCGGCTCGAATCCGAATCGGGTGTACACGCCCGATTCGTACGTCCAGATCGTCGACGTTCCCGTTTGCCCTTGCCGGATCGACCCAGTGAGGCCCCAGAGCCGCACCGCTTCAGCGCGCGCCTCAGTGTTGGTGGTGATGGCGGCGACGGCCGCGGCGGCCAGCAGTGCGGCCAGAATCGGTATTGCGATCTTCATTGCTCAAACCTTTCCCGCGCGCCTGCGCGAAGAACCGACCATTTCCGACCCAATCAGTACCCAACGAGGCACTAACTGGTCCGTGGCGAAAATGTAGAAAAATAGGGGTGGCGGATCGCCTGAAACCCGGAGACAGCGCAGGTTTCAAGCCTAGAGGCCAGGGACTTTCCGCCACCCGTGGCGATATTCACCTGATTTCCGCCAGCGCGCCGTCAATCACAGACTCGATTGACACAACCTTCAGCGTCCTGTCTCGAACCAAGTCGACGCCGGCCGCGCGTGCCCAACTTAAGATCTTCAGTGCTGCCTCTGTTTCACCACCCACCGCATCGAGCCAGGCTTGCTGAACAGCTACAAGCACGCTCGTCCCCGTCACCTCGATGATCCGCGCGCCAGCATACTTACGCGCGTAAACTTCCGGCGCAACCTGCTGGCGGATGTACTGCGCGATCGGCGCCCAGATCCGTACGAGCATGTTCCGGTCTGGTTTTTGCCTCTCACTCCCAGCAGATTTTTGTTGTTCATCGCCCGTCCGCCCGGAATCCGGACGAGCGGGTAACTTATCGGGTTTGAGATCCTGAGGGGAAAGGGAGAATCCCTGTGAATCCCTTGAATCCCTGCGAATCCCCTGTATCCCTTCAGTGTTATTTTCTTTTTCTTTGGTTCTTTCTTTTTCTTTTGGCTTTTCGCGGCAAATTTTGCCGCCGCCCAAGGTTTGCTCGATGTAACGCGCTAAGCGAAAACCGGTGTCGGCCTGTACGAGAAATTCAAGGCGCGACAGCGTGCGCACGGCCGCCTGCGTGCTCCGCAGGCTGAGCCCACATTCATCCGCCAGGCGCATCATGGAATACGGCACCAGACCCGTCGAATCCATACACGACAGCGCCGCGGTGAACATCACCACGCGTTCCCGGGTTTCCAGTTCTCGAACATGTCGGCGGACCCAAAGGCCTGCATCTCCACCCATCCGTACCCTCCAAGACACACGTATAGCGTTGGCTGTGGAGAGGGACACCAGGCGGGAAATCTCGCACGATCTCGCACAATTAACCATAGAATGAGCTTGATGAGCACGAATCTCAGAGAACCAGAACACGTGGCATCAATGAGATATAGACGTAGAACCTACTTCACACGCAAGAGGTCACAGGTTCGAGCCCTGTTGGTCCCATTACTTTTCAACTCTTTACGGCCACCGCTGCGGTGGCCGTTTGTCTATCTTGAACCGTTGAGTTCACAGTCGTCGATTTGCTCAGCACTGGCTCAGTTTGATGATTGACGACATGTGAAGCCACGAGCTTCCGGCCTACTCTCAACAGATGGGCGGCCGGTCTATTAGTCTCGGGATAGCGCCAGGAGTGGCCAATTGCACCGCGACTGACCCCATCGGACTTGGGGTTTCCTAAAAGAGCCTCCAGCTTTTGCTTGCCAGCGCGGTGTCTGTCAATTTTATGACTTAAGTTCTTAAACCCCCACCATAGCCTATGTACTTATAACAAAAGCCATAGCGAGCACCGGCTAGACGAAATTGTCAAAAATTTGGCAAAAAATGATTCGAATAACGCCGAGAACTTCGCGCATCGGAGTCCAGGAGACGCTGCCCGGATGCCCTACGTTGTTTGAAATCAACCATCAGCACTTCTGCGAGTTGCTTTGGGATGAGTTTGGAACCTCCGGTGCCTAGTAAGAGTCGGCGCAAATGATTGACGCCGCAAAACGACTGACCAAGGAAGGACAGAAGAAAATGATCGACGAGAAGAATGGACTTGAACGCTCCCTCGAACTTGAAATCGAACTTGAAATTGAAGAATTGGAAGCCCGGGCGGTTCCGGACAGTGCTGTCGCGGTGCTCGATTAGCTCGTGCCCAAGAGGGGCAGCCCCTACCGCCTCGGGTTTGGTATAGCGCCGTTGCCTGAAAACGCTGTACGATTTGGCCACTGCTATTGTACAAGGCGGCGGGGTGACTCCTAAGAACCCGCAGCTGGGCAGGGCGCCGGAATGCGGGGCCGTTACTGCGCGGCTTCGGGACGCCTGAAGTTGATGAGCGGTAGGCCTGGTCGTATTACGAAATGACGTCGACCCGGTGTGAAAGCCGCTAGACTTTCGCGAAAAAGGCTACGGGGGTCCGGTGGAGCCAGCAAGAAAAGCGACCGAGGACGATATCGGGCGCCAGGGACCGATGCGCGTATTGTCGAAGTCGCGCTCGTGGTCGGAGCTGCCGCTTACCTCCAAGGTCTGTCTGACCGCCCTCTACATTGCTGCGCTGCCCGCCGCGTTCGTCTGCTTGTACCGGCTCTCCGGAGTCTATTCCCTGCCATGGGTTTCGCTGACCTGCGCGTCAGCAGCGTTCGCTACGGCCAACTTGCGCCTGCCGAAAGCCGGGAGCGTCATCATTGCGGCAGGTGACGTCTTCACAATTCTGGCCCTGATCTACTTTGGTCCTGGACCGGCACTCGTCACCGCTTGGGCTGGGAGCGTGACGGCAAGTCTTAGTGATCAGGCGCGCCGCCACGGCTCTTCGTTCTACACCCACATCTTGTTCTACCGCTTCACGTTCAACCTTGCCGCATCGCCTCTCTCCGTTCTCCCAATGAGCCTTGCCTACAAGGCGGTTGTCGCTTCAGGTCTGCCTTACCCCTTGCACATGATTGTGGGACTCGCGGCAGTTGCCGCCATTTGGTTCCTGATCAACACAATCACGTTTGCAGCGGGCGTTTCCCTGTGGAGCCAACAATCATTTGGCGACGTTTTCAGGAACGGCCTCGGGCTATCGCTGTTGAATTTCTTCGGTTCTGCGGGGTGCGCCGGGCTCATCACATTGCTTTACGGTCGTGTGGACATCTATGTCTTGCTTCTCGCTGCGCCCGTAGCTCTGTTGGTATATCGGTTGTATCGCTACCACATCGTCCAGACGGAACAGGCAGAGGCGCACATTAGCGAACTCCACAATCTCTATGAACAAGCCGTCCGAACCCAGGAAGCGCAGAGCCAGTCCGAAGAACGCTACCGGAGTCTTGTAGAAACAGCGAGCGATGCGATCTTCAGCTTGTCTTCTGAACGACGGATCAACTCGCTCAACTCGGCATTCGAGAAAATTACCGGTTGGCCCGTGACGGCCTGGCTTGATCACCCGTTTGACCTGTTAATCCACCCTGACGACTTGCCTCGAACTCTCAACAGCCTCGGCGGTGCGCTTCACGGACAAACGATTCTTCTCCCGGAAATTCGCATGGCTACGAAGGCCGGCGGGTTCGTCTTTGTGGAATGCACGGTGACACCCCATTTGCAGAACGGTTCTGTCATCGGCCTCCTGGGCATCGCGCGCGACATGACCGAACGAAACCGGCTGACCGAAAGTCTGCGCCAGTCTCAAAAAATGGAGGCGATTGGCCGCCTGGCAGGAGGCGTGGCCCACGACTTTAACAACACCCTCGTCTCCATTCTTGGCTATAGCGAACTCCTGCTCGAACGGTTCGACCCTGCGGATAGGGGCCATCACATGGCAGAAGAAATACAGCGCGCGGGAAGGCAGGCCGCCTCGCTCACCCGCCAATTGCTGGCATTCAGCCGCAAGCAGATAATTCAGCCGATCCCCATGGATCTGAACACGGTTGTTTTAAACATGGACTCGATGTTGAGACGGGTCATCGGCGAGGATATCGAATTGGTCACGCGTCTGGAGTCGCCGGTCGGCGTCGTCAAGGCGGACCCTGGACAAATCGATCAGGTCCTGCTGAACCTTGCCGTCAACTCTCGCGATGCCATGCCGAACGGTGGAAGGCTGACACTCGAGTCGCGCGACGCTACATCCGCTGAAGTGGGTGAGGCGATGAAAACTGTAGTCCCGCCAGGGGACTATGTAATGCTCGCAGTCACCGATACGGGAATGGGCATTTCGCCCGAAATCCAAAGCATGATCTTCGAGCCCTTCTTCACCACGAAGGAAGTTGGAAAAGGCACGGGGCTAGGTTTGGCGACGGTCTACGGCATCGTAAGCCAGGCCGGGGGTTATATCGCCGTCGAGAGCGCCCTTAACCAGGGCACGTCGTTCAAAATCTTTCTGCCGCGGGTGAATGAGGAGGTTCAGGCGGCCAAAATGGATCAACAACATCTTCGGCCCAGCGCCCATGAGACGGTTTTGCTCGTCGAGGATGAAGACGCGGTTCGCGCTTTAGCGACCACGATTCTCAAACGCGCAGGATATGTCGTACTGGAGGCGCAATCCGGCGACGAAGCAATCGATATTGCCCGAAAGCACCCAGGTCCAATCGACGCACTGGTCACTGATCTCGTGATGCCTCGAATGAGCGGCCGGGAAGTCGCCGAGGCCGTACGGAAGCTGCGCAGCAATATCAATGTCCTCTACATGTCGGGATACTCGGATGACGTGATCAGCCATCACGGGGTGCTTCACGAAAGCACCGCGTTCCTGCAAAAACCCTTCGGGCCCGCCGAACTGGCGCGCAAGGTCCACGATCTCCTGCACGCCCCGTCCCGCTAAGCTGGAAATAGAGGGGTCGCGAAGAATGCCCGTTTTGCTGGGTGCCACTCCTGACCAGACCATCCCGGCGCGGGGGGCCGCTTTTTGTCAGGGTTTGGCCGGATTTGTCTATGCTACCCTGTTGAAGTGTTTGATTGTAAAGGGCCGCGCTCGAAATTCACACGCAAGAGGTCACAGGTCCGAGCCCTGTTGGTCCCATGGTGAAATCTCCTGCGATCGAGAGTGCTTCTGAAATCCCTGAGGATTGGCGGGCAGAGTTCGAAGCTGCAGCCCGTCGTCCCCTGCAGATTCGACTTCGTTACGCGTTCATCCACACGTACAAACCCGTTCTCGACGATGCTCCCTATCGCGCATTCACGACGATGCAGGAGTACCGCGACTGGTGCGAGAAGAACCTCCCGTCGTGGCTAGGCTATGGCCGGCTTTGAGTATCGCCAGGCTGCAGAAATCCGAGACGCATTAGCCCGTCACCGCGTCCGATACCTTTTTATCGGCAAATCTGGCGCAATCCTCCTCGGTTTTCCCGATACTACTCAGGATGCCGACTTGTTCGTCGATAAGACGCCGGAAAACGGCCGAGCGTTGGCTGCGGCGTTAGAGGAGCTCGGTTTCGCACTAACCGGCGAGCAAGCAAGCGATCTGGAGAAGGGCAAGGACTTCGTTCAGTTTAAAGACGGTCCGTTTGACCTCGACGTCATCTTCGCTCCGGATGGCATAGAACGATTCTCGGACGCGTGGAAACGGCATGCAGAAGTCGAAGGATTCCCCGTCTGCAATATCGATGACATTATCGCCAGTAAGGAAGCCGCAAACCGAGCGCGTGACCGCGAGTCTTTGCCGCGTCTTCGCGCGTTTCGTGCGTGGCTTCAAAGCAAACCGACCTAGTTTCTATGTCGATCCATTGAGTCTCTAAGGACTGCGCTCCGAAAGAAAGCTGAGAGGGTCTTTCAGGGTATCCTCTCGAATGGTGCGAGAGGCTTGCTCCATTACGTTCTAAAGGAACCCGAAGAATCGCAACAATGCGGCGATCACGATAACCGCGATCAGTCCGAAGATGATGCGGCCACCGATTGAGAAATTGGGAGTATCTGGTTTCGCCATACACCTATATATAACCGCTCTCTCCTGCTTTGTAAAAAGCCTCCGCCTCGCTTCCTTAGTAAGGAAGAGCCTTTTCGACGGAACATATCGGCCGCCATGTCGTCTATGAACCAGGGGGCAGCATGGCACCGATCACACGAACGCGAAGAGTTTTTGGAAGAGCAAAGGCAGACATCAACATCACTCCACCGCACAGTTTTGTCGTTGGCGGCAGCATTGCCGCGAAGCCGAGTAGATTTAAGCAAATCCCTGGAGGACCCTGGGTGTAATTCGGGAAAGTTAACCGCCAAGACGCCAGGGTCGCCAAGAAGAAGGGACAATGGTCCCTGCATTTTCCTCTTGGCGACCCTGGCGTCTTGGCGGTTAACTTTCCCGAATCATACCCCCTCGATGATGCTGATCGTGAGGCGAGTGGGCACGATGCGTGTGAGAGTCAGACCGGCCTGAGCGAAGAGCTCGCGGTACTGTTTTTCAGTTCGCTCCTTGCCGCCGTACGTGATCATCATCAGATCCAGCCACTTTGAAAAACTCGGTGCATTGCCGGAGGGCACGACCATCTCCACGACCAAAACCCTTCCGCCCGGTTTCATAGCCTTGCGGCAATTGGTGAGCATGGTGACGCAATCTTCGTCGCGCCAGTCGTGGACGACGTGCCGCAGCAGATAGGCATCGGCGCCGGCAGGAACGGATTCCAGAAAGTTGCCGCCGACAACGCGGCAGCGATCCTTCAAGCCGGCCTTTTCAATCTCTGCCGCGGCGCGCTCGGCCACCCCCGGCAGATCGAAAAGGACGCCGCGCAGTTCAGTCAGACGTTGCAGCGCGACGATCAGCACGGATCCATTGCCGCCACCGACATCGACGACCTCCTTGAACCCGGAAAAGTCGTACGCGTCCAGCATGGGAATGGTTTCGGCGCCGTGATGTCCGGTCATGGCCTTGTCGAAGACCGCGCCGCGCTCGGGATGCTCCGAGAGATACTCGAAGGCCGTCGTGCCGAAGGCGTTTTCAAATGCGGGCTTGCCGGTTCGAAGCGAGTCGAGGAGTTTTCCCCACGATTGATACAACTCGCGGCCGTGCAGCATGGCATACGCCTGCTGGCCGCCGTGTGGCTCGCTGCGCAGGGTTTCAGCGAGCGGCGTCAGCGCGAAGCGTCCTTCTTCGTCTTCAACGAAAATCCCAATGCTTGCAAGCGCGCGCATCACGCGATAGAGAAGATCGGGGTTGGCGCCGGCTTGCTCCGCGAGTTCCTTTGGGGTCTTCGGCCCATCGGCGAGGAGGTCGGGAACCCGGAGCTCGGCGACGACGTATATTGCCTGTGTGGTCCAATATCCGCGAATGAGCTGGTTGATTTGAGTTTTCAGGTCTACCGCATCGGCCACAGGGACTCTCCAAAGCAGGATTTTTGCTCGAAGAGCTTATCCCACGTGCTTTATCATGCAACGACTATCTGGGGGAGCTGTGGATTTCGTCAATTACGTCATCTCAATTCTAATCTCTCTTCTCGTCGGCCTGTTCGGGTTCGTTGCGGCGTACAAGATCTTTGACTGGCTGACGCCCGGCGTGAATTTTTCGGATCAACTGAAAGCGGATAATCGATCGGTGGCGATCTTTCTGGCCGGACTGTTCGTTGGCCTCGGATTGCTGCTGGGGAGTGCAGTGAAATGAAGCGTACTGTCGCATTGCTGCTGGTTCTTGCCGCCGTGGCCGTGTCGGCACGGGCGCAGTCCTCTCCGACTTCGACTGGCGCTACTTCGGGCCTGGCGGATCTCTTTTCGGGAATCAAGTCCGCAATCGAACGGAATCTGGGCCGCCCTTACGTGTGGGGTGCAACCGGACAAAAGAGTTTCGACTGTTCGGGTTTCGTCTGGAGAGTCATGTACGAGAATGGAATCCTGGTGAAGCGAACTACCGCGCGAAAGTTCTACATGATGCTCAAGCCGGCGACGAAAGAGGAAGAAGGTAACTTCGGCACGCTCGTCTTCTTCGATGATCTGAAGCACATGGGAATCATCGATTCGCCGCAGACGTTCTACCACGCGCAAACGGACAAAGGGACGAATCTCTCGCCGATGAATTCGTACTGGAAGAAAATGGTGTATGGATACCGGGAGTTGCCGCTACCGGAGAAATGACACCCCGAAGGGGTGAAGGACGGTAGCCGGGGGTAAGCGCGAAAGCGCGCAACCCGCGGTCAAGGGACGTTCCTATCCTCGCACCCCGAACAGGGGTGCAAGGACCTCTTGGTACTGCCAACCGGAGGTGGCTCGCTCGCGCTCGCTCACCTCCGGCTGATCTCCTTTCACCCCTTCGGGGTGAGGATGGGACACCCCGCCTGCTACTGCCCTCTACCTCCACCCGCTGCCGCCGCCGCAACCGGAGTCGGATTCGGCGCATTTCCATCGAGCACATAGACATACATTCTTGGCAGAATCGGCGCAGTCGGCGGAGTTGCCGGAGCGGCAGCAGCCGCACCGCCACGATTGCCGCCACCGCCTTGCGGTCCTTGTCCTCCAGCCACCGCGACGTACTGTTTGTTATCCAGCATGAAGGTAATCGGCGGTCCCATGCCGCCGGTCTGCCCTGTCGCGATATCCAGGAGTTGTTCGCCCTTGTCTGCGCTGTAGGCCCGAAGGCGGCCGTTGCCCAAGCTTTGGAGCACAAGGTTCCCTGCAGTCGTGACGGTGCCCCCGCCGATGCTGCCGCCGCTCATGGCGCGCCACTTTTCCTTCTGCGTCACGACGTCCCAGGCAATCAGCCACGCGCCGGTATACTGCGGCCCGATCGCGGGCAATGTCGGGCCCGCGGGCAATGTGGGCGCAGGAGGCGGCGCTTGTCCGGCACCTATCGCTGCGCCGGGATCCTGAATCGCTCCCGGAGGGGGTGCCGCCGCACCGCCGCGTCCGCCGCCACGCGCAGTGCCGGTATTGCTGGTGGCCGGGTTGTAGACGAAATTTTGTGTAACGGCGTAGGTTCCGCTGCTGTTGGCAGACGACGGGATGTACATCAGGCCGGTGTTCGGATTGAACGACATGGGCGCCCAGTTGTGACCGCCGCCGGCGCCCGGCATGACCGTAATTGTTTTATCCTTACCGTAGAAGGCTTCGGGCCGCGTCATGGGCCGCCCGGTTTTGAGGTCGATTTCGCTGGCCCAGTTGACTTGAACGTAGGGTTCTGCGGAAATCACCTTTCCGTTGGTCCGGTCGAGGACGTAGAAAAACCCGTCCTTGTTCGCCTGCATGATGACCTTGCGGTTCTGGCCATTGATGCGGAGATCCGCGACCGTGAGTTGCTGCACGCTGTCGTAATCCCAGGAATCGCCCGGAACGAATTGGTAGTGCCATTTGTAGTCGCCCGTGTCCGCATTGACCGCGACAACAGAAGCAATAAACAGGTTGTCCAGCCCCTTGGATTGGCGCAGTTCTTCGGGCCAGGGCCCGCCGTTACCGGTGCCGACGAAAATCAGGTTGGTATCGGGATCGTAGGTGATCGAGTCCCATACCGTTCCGCCTCCGCCGAGTCTCCACCACTCGCCACCCCAGGTTTTTGCGGCCATTTCCATGGCCTTGCTTTCGAATCCCTTCGACGGATCGCCGGGAATCGTGTAGAAGCGCCATTCCAGTTTTCCCGTATCGACGTTGTAAGCGGAGAAGTAGCCGCGCACCGGCTTTTCCGCGCCGGCGTTGCCGACGATGACCTTGTTTTTCGCGACGCGCGGCGCCATCGTCATCGTGTATTGCTGGTCTGTCGGCGTTGTCTGGACGCTCCAGACCTCCGTGCCTTTCGCGGTGTCGAGGGCGACGAGTCTGCCATCGAGAACAGGAACGAAGAGCTTGTTTTCGTAGATCGCGATTCCGCGGCTGACAATGCCGCAGCATGCTCTCGGCTGGATGACGGGCCGATCGATTTTGGGATCGTAGCGCCACAATTCCTTGCCGGTGCGCGCGTCGAGAGCATAGACGATGCTCCAGTTGGTGATGCCGTAGACGACGCCGTTCGCCATCAAAGGCGTGCCTTCCTGATTGCCGCCTCCCGGTCCGATTTCATAGCTCCATGCCAGGCCGAGACGGCCGACATTGGTGGTATCGATCTGCTTGAGCGGGCTGTAACGCGTTTCGCCATAGCTCAGGCCATACGTGAGCCATTCCTCACCGGTCTTGCCGGCATTCTTCAATGCGTTTTCATCGATACGCCGAGCCTGCTGCTGACCGAAGCCCAATACGCCCAATACAGCAAAGATGAGCAGAAACCCGAGCCTGCTTCTAAAAACGCGCATGCTGACCCCCTGAGAGTTGCGGACTGATTTGGGGGATATATTAGCCGCGGAGGCCAGGGGAGTCTACTGTTCCAGAAATAACAAATAACGATTCGTCAATAATCCATCACAAAGCCCCCCGTTCCCTTCGATTTCGGAACAAAGACTTTGTGATCGGTGATTGACGATTTGTTACTTTTGGAAGAGATAGTCCACGGCAAGATTCGCTATCACGCGAACACCCAGGGGCAACACGCCTTCGTCAACCTCGAAAAGTGGCGAGTGGTTGATGGGAGCCTTTGCGGGATCCACGCCGGGTTTGGTTGATCCAAGAAAGACGAAAAGCCCGGGCGCTTTTTGTGCGAAAAAAGAAAAGTCTTCTGCGGCGGTGACCGGAGGCTGTATCGAAACTTTGTCTGCGCCTGCGACCCGTCGAAGCGTGGGAAGCATCGTTTCGGTGAGTGCCGGATTGTTAAACGTCACCGGATACTGCTGCTGGATATCCACCACAGCCGTAGCGCCCGCGCTTGCGGCGATCGACTCCGCCGTAAGATGGATGCGGCGATGCATGTCCTCCTGGACCAGGGGATTGAAGGCCCGAATGGTTCCTTCCATCTGAACTTCATCCGGAATGATGTTGTTGCGGACGCCCCCGTGAATCATGCCGATGGTGATGATCGAAGGAGCCTGGGTTATGTCCAGTTGCCGGCTCGGTATGGTTTGAAGACCGAGGATGATCTGCGCTGCCACCACAATCGGATCGACTCCGCCCCAGGGTGCCGCGCCGTGTGTCTGTCTGCCTTTGACCGAGATCTTGAGAAGATCTGCACTGGCCATTGCGCCGCCCGATCGATACGTGATCTGTCCGACGTTACCGGCGGCAGCCCACACATGGAGTCCGAAGACGGCATCCGGTTTCGGATTGTCGAAGGCGTTCTCTTTGAGCATCAGTTCCGCGCCGCCTTCTTCTCCTGCTGGCGCTCCTTCCTCGGCAGGCTGAAAGATAAACTTGATCGTGCCGGGCAACTGATCTTTCATACCCGCGAGGATCTCCGCAACTCCCATAAGAATGGCGACGTGCGTGTCGTGCCCGCAGGCGTGCATGACGCCGACTTCCTGCCCGTTGTACGCAGTCTTTATCTTTGAAGCGAACGGCAGGTTTACTTGTTCGGTGACCGGCAACGCATCCATTTCTGCCCGCAGAGCAACCACCTTGCCGGGTCTTGCGCCCCGAAGCACGCCCACGACACCTGTATGCGCCACTCCAGTGCGCACCTCTATGCCGAGACTTCTCAAATGATCCGCGACGAGTTTTGACGTACGCGTCTCGCGATTCCCCAGTTCAGGATGCTCGTGGATATCGCGGCGCCATGCGATAACTTTGCTTTCGATTTGCTTTTCACGGCGGTCGATTTCCGATGTCAGAGGACTCTGTCCATGGACCGCGATTGCCACGAAAATGGATAAGAA
>Ga0134121_10000218_pt1 | contig 69187 bp, 59 predicted proteins | sample KB301_FD_96463 | JGI IMG/M metagenome (GOLD analysis project Ga0134121, IMG submission 96463) | Terrestrial soil microbial communities without Nitrogen fertilizer from Kellogg Biological Station, Michigan, USA - KB3-0-1 | ecosystem: Environmental > Terrestrial > Soil > Unclassified ...
CTCGGCGGAGATGAGAGGCAGCTCGTTGCGGATGGCGCGGGCGACCTCCACCGCGTTGGCGCCGGCCTGCCGGTTGACCGCCACGATCACCGTGGCCGAGGGCACCGGGTAGCCGCGCACCCAGAACCGCATCTTGATCCGCTCGTCCTGCACCGAGTCGGTGGCCGTCGCGACGTCGCGCAGGTGGATCGGATCGCCCGCCCGTCCGCCGACGATCAGATCCTCGTACGCGGCCGCCTTTTCGAGCTGACCGCGCGGCCGCAGCAGCGCGGTGCCCGCGGCGCCGTCGAGCTGTCCGGCGCCCGTGTACGAGGTGCCGTTGCGGATCGCAGCCGCGAGGTCGTCGACCGAGATGCCGCGGGCCCACATCGCCGACGGATCGGCCTTGATGCGCACCGCCGACTTGGTGCCGAACACGTTGACCCGCGAGACGCCGGGCAGGATGCTGATCCGCTGGCCGACCTGCGTGCTGGCGTAGTCATAGAGCTGGCCCGACGTCACCGAGTCGCTGGTCAGCGCGATGTACATGATCGGCTGGTCGTTCGGGTTGGTCTTCGAGAAGGTCGGCGGGGCCGGAAGGTCCACGGGCAGGCTGCCGGTGGCCTGCGTGATCGCCGTCTGCACGTCGGTGGCGGCGGCGTCGATGCTCTTGCTCAGTGCGAACTGCAGCGTCATGCTGGTGTGCCCCTGCGTGCTCTTCGAGGTCACCAGCTCCAGCCCGTTGATCTGCATGAACTGCCGCTCCAGAGGCGTGGCGATGTTGCTCGCCACCGTCTCCGGGCTGGCGCCGGGATAGTCGGCCTGCACCTGGATGACCGGGTAGTCGACGGCCGGCAGGTCGTTCACCGGCAGGCCGCGGTAGCTCAGGATCCCGAACAGGACGACCGACGCGGTCAAAACCGCGGTCATCACCGGACGGCGGATGAACGGCTCGGAGAGGTTCATGACTCGCACCGCGCGCCGTTTCCGGCGGGGGCCGCGGGCGTGCCGCTGGCCGTCGCGTTCGCGTCCTCGCGCACCTTGCCGCCCGGCGTCACGCCGAGCTGGCCGTTGACCACGACCCGCTCGCCGGCCCGGACGCCCTCGCCGATGACGACGCGGTCGCCCTGCAGCTGGCCGGTCTTCACCAGCCTCAGCTCGGCGGTGGCGTCGTCGCCGACGACGTAGACGAACTGCCCGCGCGCCGACATCTGCGGCGCGGCGGCCGGCACCAGCACGGCGCCCGGAAGCGTCGCGAGCACCAGCCGGACCTTCACGAAGCGGCCCGGCCAGAGGCGATGGGCGCCGTTGGGGATGGTGGCGCGCAGGGTCACGTTCCCCGTCCCGTCCTGCACCGCGTTGTCCAGGAACGTCAGGAGACCCTCCAGAGGCGCGTCCGACTCGTCCGGCAGACGCACCTCCACGTGGAGCGCGCCGGCGCGCATGCTCTTCTGGACCGCTGTGAGGTCGTTCTCGGTCACCGTGAACTCGGCGTAGATCGGATCGATCCGCTGGATGGTCAGGAGCGATCCGCTGTTCGCCGTCACCACGTTGCCGATGTCGACCAGACGCCGTCCCGCCCGGCCGTCGATCGGGGACCGGATGGAGCAGTAATGGAGGTTCAGCACCGCGTTCTCGACCGCGGCGCGGCCCTGCTGGACCTGGGCCTCGGCCACGTCCAGGGCGTTCTTCCGGGTATCGAACTCCTGCTGCGAGATCGCCATGGTGTCGATGAGCTGCCGGCCGCGGTCGAGCTGGATGCGGGCGAACGCGAGCGCCGCCTCGGACTGGGCGAGGTTGCCCTGCGCCGCGTCGAGCTGGGCCTGGTACGGCCGCGGATCGATCGTGAACAGCGGATCGCCCTTGGCGAGGTCGGCGCCATCGGTGAACAGGATCTCGGTGATGCGACCTGACACCTGAGGCTGGATCGACACCATCTCGCGAGGGACCACCTTGCCGTTGGCGTCGAGGTAGACCGGCACGTCCTCGGTGACCGCGGTGGCCACCGCCACCGCCGCCGGCGGGCGCTGGAACGTCTGCGGCCGGGCGTTCTCGCACGCGGCCAGGGCCACGAGCCAGAGCGCCAGCGCGTACAACTTCATGAGCCTGGGGTTCAATGCGAGTCTCACGACGTCCTCCTTCTCCCGAAAAGTCTCTTCAGGCTGATTTTCTGGAGCCGCGGATCGAGGCAGCGCGCGAAGCGCTGGCAGGAGGAGACGTCCAGATCGTGAAGGGCCTTGGTCTCCACCAGCGTCAGCTCGACGCCCGAGGCGATCAGGTCGGCGAGGACCGACCCTCTGTCCGTATCGAACCGGCGGCGGAACTCCTCGTCGGTGGCCAGCCGTCCGATGACCTGCTCAACGCTTCGCTGCGACATCGTCCCAACCTCCGGGGGCCCCTCACTTCACGACGCGTGCCAGCGGCTCCGGCGATCGTGCGACGGCTGCAAAGCCTTGCGGGACGGGCGGTTGCCGGGATGCGCTCGGCCGCGGCTGCGATCGCGCGTCTTGCGTGAAATCAGACAGGTGCGGGATTTCGAGCGGGGTGATGGCGCGCGGCTTCGTGAAGACAAGCCCGAAAAACGATCGACCCCGGGCCGTTGCCGCGCCCGGGGTCTCTTGAGGAGGAGGATGCCGTCGGTGAGGTCAGCCCCGCGGTTCGGCGGAGCCTTCACCGAGACCGTGCTTCTGCATCCGCGAGTAGAGCTGGGAGCGGGTGATGCCGAGCAGGCGGGCGGCGCGCGAGCGGTTGTTCTTCGATTCGCGCAGGGCCTTGGTGATCAGGTCGCGCTCGACCCCGTCGAGGCTGACGCCGCCGGCGGGGAAGGCGGCGCCGCCGGGGAGCGCGGCAGGGGAGCCGTCGTCCGCGAGCAGCGGGCCGGGGCGGCCGGTGCCCAACGGCAGGTGCTCGAGCGTGATCAGCCCGCCGTCGCACAGGATGGTGGCGCGCTCGAGAGCGTTGCGCAGCTCGCGCGCGTTGCCCGGCCAGGCGTAGGACAAAAGCGCCTCGCGCGCGTCACGCGCGATACCGGCCGCGGGCCGCCCGACCGCGGGGCCGATCTCCTCCAGGAACGCCTCGGCCATCGGCAGGATGTCCTCGCGCCGCTCCCGCAGCGGCGGCAGGCGGATCTCGAAGACGCGCAGCCGGTAATAGAGGTCCTCGCGGAACATGCCGCGGCCCATCGCGGCCTCGAGATCGCGGTTGGTCGCCGCCACGATGCGCACGTCCGTCTTCGTCGTCCGCGTCGCGCCGAGCCGCTGGAACTCCTTCTCCTGAAGGACGCGCAGCAGCTTCGCCTGCACCGCCGGGGTCATCTCGCCGACCTCGTCGAGGAACAGCACGCCGCCGGCGGCCTGCTCGAGACGGCCGGGATGCGCGGCGACGGCGCCGGTGAACGCGCCCTTTTCGTGGCCGAAGAGCTCCGATTCCAGGAGGTTCTCCGGGAGGGCGGCGCAGTTCAGCGCGACGAAAGGTCCCCGGGCGCGCGGCGAGCCGCGATGGACGAAGCGGGCCACGACCTCCTTGCCGGTCCCCGACTCGCCGGTCAAAAGGACGGTCGTCTCGGTGTTCGCGACCTTGGTCGCCTGGGTGAGGATCGCCTTCCACTTCCTCGACTCGCCGACCACGCGGCGGTAGCCGAGGCTCGACGCCAGCTCGTCGCGCAGCGCCTGCACGCGCTCCTCGAGGTGGGCCGCCCGCTCGCGCGCCTCGGTCGCCTTGCGCTCCTCCTCGGCGAGCCGTTGGTGGGACAGCGCCAGGCTGACGTGATCCGCCACGCGCCGGGCCACCGGCACGTCCTCCTCCGAGTACTGGCGCGGCTCGGCGGAGACGAAGATGAGCGAGCCGAGCCCGCCGCGATCGAGACGGAAGGGGATCTTGAGGAGCGAACGCGCCCCCTGCGACTTGCACCAGGCGTGGCGTCCGCAGCCGTTGTCCTCTTCCTCGTTGACGTCGCGGATCAGGACGTATTCGGGCGGCGGGTCCTTGAGATAGCCCTCGGCGACCTTCAGCGGGGGCGGGAACTCCTGCGTCGGCTCCCCCGAGATCGCGTCGAAGGTGATCTCGCGGCGATCCTCGCTGAACGACGTGAGCACCAGCCGATCGTGGGGGATTACCGGCTTCACGACTTCCGACACGCCGTTGAAGATCGAGCGCACGTCGAGGCTCGCCGCCATCATCGGCAGAAGGGTGTCGATCACGTCGAATTTGCGGCGACGCGAAGCGTCCAGGTTCCACAGCCTCTCGTGCTCGAGCGCCAGCCCCAGCAGGCTCGCGATCGGCCTGACCATGGCCTCGTGATCGGCGTTGAACAGGCCGGGCCGCCGCGCCCAGAACGACACCACGCCGGCCACCCGGTCGTCGCGCACCAGCGGAACGCGCAGGCCGGAACGGATCCCGCGCTCGAGCAGGAGGCGATCGACGGCGAACGACCCGTCGAACTCGCGCTCCCCGTCCTCGATGCGGACCACGCACCCGGTCCAGCCGTCCTTGCCGGCGTCGATCCGGATGGCGGGGGAATAGTCGTCCGGCCGGTACTGACCGGGAAGCTCGTGCTGTTCGCCGCTGATGGCGTACATGGTGTACTGGCCCGTCGGCTCGAGCCTGCCGATGACCATGACGTCGAACGGCAGCACGGCGGAGGCCGCGTTGGCCACGCTTTCGAAGACCTCGCGCAGCTCGAGCGCCCCGGCGACGGCCTGGGCGATGCGTGCCAGCGTGGGCGCGAACAATTCCGAGTGCATCGGCTTCGACGGGCGTTCGGCCGGGCGCCGGGCCGCGGCGGTTCCGGAAATCATGTTTGTCACGTGGCCGAGATCATACCACGCTCGGGAAACGTCCCGGCTCACGGTCGCCCTCTCGTGAACCGTCCCCGCGTCGACAGGCTGACCCATGTCCTCGTCCTCCGCGTCCGTCCATTCCACAATGCGTGCCATCGGTAGAAGTACGCACCCCGGCGCCCATCCGTGGCCGGATACGGCGCATCGCGGGCCGGGGCGCGGCCGCGTCGAATGCGTCCGCCTGTAGAAATTCCGTCAGGTGTGGATATTCGGTCAGCGCATTGCGCCACAGGCGACGGACGCAACCCAGCCCACCAGGGCAGGCGGACTGGCACGCGGCTTGATGCAGCCGCGGCGAGGAGGACAGCGTCATGAGAGTGATCGACAAGAGAACGGAAGAGGTGCTCGTGGAGCGCGACGCGGCCGACAATCGCATCGAGGTCCAGGTCGGGGCGCCAGGCGACGCCGGCGCGCGTATCGTCAGGCTGACCCTCGAGGAGGCGCGCCGTTTCGCGGCGCTCCTCCTGTTCGAGGCGGCCCGGCTCGAGCATCCCCACGTGCATCTCGCCCCGGTGTACCAGGATCCGGAACGCCCGAGCGCCTGAGGCGCCCCGAGACAGGAGGACCATCCGATGCGACTCTTCATCCTCGGCGCGAACGGGCACACGGGGACGCAGCTCCTCGACCTCGCCCTGTCCCGCGGCCACGAGGTGACGGCCTTCGTGCGTTCACCGGAGAAAATCGCGCGCCGTCACCCGCAGCTGACCCTCCTGCGCGGCGATCCGCACGACGCCAGGGAGCTGGCGCGCGCGCTCCCCGGGCACGACGCCGTCCTGTCGGCGCTCGGTGTCCGCCCACCCCGGGCGTTTCGTCCCCACACCCTGGTGCGGGACTGCGCCGCCAGCACGGTCGACGCCATGACGACCTCGGGCGTGAGGCGGCTCGTGCTAGTTTCGGCGGCCGCGCTGTTTCCGGAGAAAGGCCTGCTCTTCGCGTTCTTCCGGTGGCTTCTCACGCACATCCGGCGCGATCTCGCGGCCGCCGAGGAGATCGTGCGCGCCACCGCCCTGGAGTGGACGATCGTCCGCCCGCCGCGCCTGGTGAACGCGCCGGACGAGGTCTATCGCAGCCTTCGCGACGCGCTCCCGGCCCGCGCCTTCACGATGTCGTTCCGCGCCGTCGCGGCGTTCATGCTCGACGCCGTCGAGCGCCACGCCTACGAGCGCCAGATCGTCGGGCTCGCACGGTGACCGAACCGTCAAGAGCGCCGCTTCGACGTTTCCTGACTCACTCCGGCGGCCACCTGCGATCGCCCAGCGCGGCGGGCATCTGGCGCGGGTCTTCGGGATAGAAGACGCTCATGTCCTTTGTGTCCTCGTGCCGTGGGGCGCCGAGAATCAGCCAGAGCGCCTCCTCCGCCGTGTCGTTGAACACCTGGCGCAGGCAGGATGGACGCACCAGAACGGCGCCGTACCTCGGAATCGTCAACGTATCGGTACCGACCCGGATGCGTCCTGTTCCCTCGAGGACGAAATAGAGCTCGTCCTGTTCCTTGTGCTTGTGCCAGGTGTTGGCGGAAAAGGGCGGCAGCCGCCAGAGACGCGCGCCGAGCTTTTCCGACCCGAGCTGCTCCGCGAGGTTCGCGTTCGGGATTTTCATCATCTTCGAGTCGCGCCAGGACGCGTCGCGCGGCAGCAGCAGCGAATACGGCTTCGGGGATGACATCGGTCACCACGACTTGTACGGAAGGAACTTGCCCGTCATCGTGATCTTCACCCGGTCGCCTTTCGGATCGCTCACCTTGTCGATGTCCATGTCGAAATCGATGGCGCTCATGATCCCGTCACCGAATTTCTCGTGGATGAGCGCCTTGATCGTGTCGCCATAGACATGGATCATCTCGTAGAAGCGATAGATGACCGGATCCGTCGGAATCGGCTCGTCCCAGGTCTTGTGCGGAAACTCGCAGAGCGCGGCGCCCACCGTCTCGCGTGGCAGGCCGAGCGTCGAGCAGAGCTTGTCCGCGGCGGCTTGCGACAGGGTGTTCATGCCGAAGCAGGCGCTGGTCACGAAGACGGGAGACAGGCCGACCGCCTTGGCGATGTCCGTCCAGGAGAGCCCGAGGCGCCGTCGCGCCTCGAGAATTGCGGATGTCATTTCGGGCTTGGTCATCGGTTCTACCCTCTTGATAGGCGGACCACGCTCTTCACGGTTGATTCGTGCCTCCCAATGCACCTGCGGAGAAGAAGTGCGTCAACACGCCGGCGAACGCGAACCCGACGATCAGCAACACCCAGCGCCAGCGTGCTCGCGACGCGCGAAAGCCCGAAAACTGAATGAACACGTCCGCGACATAGACCACCGAGTACGCCACGTTGGCCAGCACCGCCAGCAGGAAAAGTCCAAGGACGCCGTCGAACGTGAGCGATGACCCGGATGCGGGCCAGGCGGCGGCGAAGTGCGCCAGCACGATGACCGCGAGGAGTGCGTTGTAGAACAGTCGTCGGATCTCCCAGTACCGCAACGCATCGGTCGTGAGCTCGCGGAGCTGGCTGGATATGCTCGCGGCACCGGACGCTCGAGCCTCGGTCGCTGGAGGACTGTCTTCGTGGGCCATGGGACCTCCTGCCTGAAGTGACCTCGGAATCGTATCCGTCCTCAGTTTGCGACCTCGGGCCCGCCGCGAAGAGTTGCGAGAGAGAGGCGAGTTGTTCGAGCGACATGGGCTTCCCTCGTGTGCGTTTCATCCATTTCGATCGCCGACGTCAACTTTCCCCGGTTGTCCTGCGGAAGAGAATAGCCTGTCCGACCGCCAGCCGACCGGCGCGGGTGACCGTGCCGTAGACTCCCGCGTTGTTCTGGTTCGCCCGAACGACCGCCTTCATCACTTCCTGAGCAGAGTGCGCCGAATCGGGGTCCAGGTTCACCATCGAGCAGCGCACGTCCCGCATGGTGACGGTGACCTCGGGAGCGTCGTCCCCCTCGCCGAACGAGAGCACGCCGCCCACCCACTCGTCCTCCTGGAAGGGGACCGATCGCAGCGCACGAACGAGGACGTTCGGGCGGAATCTCCGGACGTCCGGGCTTCGCCCTGCGAGTCGTTCGATCTCGCGTACCGTATCGAAGGCAATCACGGAGATGCTGGCTTCGTCGAACATGCCGTGCTTCAACTGCATCATCTGAACGGGGGCGCCGAGTCGGCGTCCGACCTCCGCAGCCAACTCTTGCCCGAAGACGGGCAACTCTTTGCCGTCCGGCGTGCGGATATGGGTCGGCAAATCTCCCTGCGCACCGTTTTCAGGACGGTGCGGAGCGAACAGGAGTAGCTCGGGAAGCCTGCTAGCGGAGAGCCACGGGAACTCGCCGCGGTCTTCCATTCGCCGGAACGCAAGGCGCCTGTCACCCTCGAGGCCGTGCCAGCCCAGATGGGCGGCCTCGAGCCGTTCGCCGCCCATCGACTTCACGGGATACCGGAAGAGCCCCTCGACACGTCCGATTTCTATGGGCATGAACGACCGCGAGCCGCGCTGAAAAAGTTCATACCACGCGGAGGCTAGCACCGAATGGCTTCGGCCGGCGCAACCGAAAAAGGCATCGAGGGCTGGTCGACCGGAGAGGCGGCGACGCGGCGGGGGTCGCCAGAACGCGGCGCGTTGACACGCCCGTCGGGCCCCTCCATACTGACCGCCGGTCGGGCCCCTGGCCGCCGCGCGCGCCCCGACCATCCAAGATTCGATGCCGACCGAGCTCAAACCCGGACAGATCCTTTCCCACTACCGCCTGATCGAGCGCATCGGCTCGGGCGGGATGGGCGTGGTCTATCGGGCGCTCGACACGAAGCTCGATCGGCAGGTGGCGCTCAAGGTCCTGCCACCGGAGGTGACGGCGGACCCGGAGCGGCTGGAGAGATTCCGGCGCGAGGCGCGGGCGGCGGCGGCGCTGAACCATCCGAACATCATCACGATCCACTCGGTCGAAGAGGCCGAGGGGGTGCACTTCATGACCCTGGAGCTGGTCGAGGGAAAGACCCTCGACACGCTCATCCCGCCGAAGGGGATGCCGCCGCGCGGGTTCTTCGAGATCGCGGTGCCGCTGGCGAACGCGGTCAGTGCGGCGCACGAGAAGGGGATCGTGCACCGCGACCTGAAGCCGGCGAACGTGATGGTCACGGGGACGGGCGTCGTGAAGGTGCTCGACTTCGGTCTGGCGCGCCTGTCGCGACCCGACGCGGCGGCGGGGCTCGACTCGCTGCCGACGATGACGGCGACGCGCGAAGGACACATCCTCGGCACGGTGCCGTACATGTCGCCGGAGCAGGTGCAGGGGAAGCCGGTCGATCACCGATCCGACATCTTCTCGCTCGGTATCATTCTTTATGAGATGGCAGCGGGGCACCGGCCGTTCGCGGGGGACAGCGCGGCCGAGCTGGCCTCCGCCATCCTGCGCGACGCGCCGCCGCTGCCGACGGAGCGACGCGCCGACCTGCCGCCGCTCCTCGGACGCGTCATCCGCCGCTGCCTGGAGAAAGACCCGGGGCGCCGCTACCAGACGGCGCTCGACGTGCGCAACGAGCTGGAGGATTTGAAAGCCGAGACGGCGGCGGCAGCGGCGTCACCCGGCGGGGTCGCGGGCGGCGTCGCGGGAGGCGGCGCGGACGGTGCCGGCGCCGGGGCGGGGACGAGCGGCGCGTGGGAGCCGCCGGCGCGGGGCGGTCGGAGCGGTGCGGCCACGTCGACGGGTCTGATGTCGGCGCCGCCGATGTCGCCTTCGCCGTCGACCTCGCAGCCGCCGGCCTCCGGATCGGCCCCGAGCCCCGGCACGCCGGCGCGCGGCCGCAAGGGGCTGGTGATAGCCGCGAGCGTCGCGGCGCTCGTGGCCGTGGTGCTCGGCGCCTGGCAGGTGGCGAGGCGCGTCCTGCCGGCGGGTCAGACCGCCGGTGGCGGCGCCGCGCCCGGCGGGCCTGCGGCCGGCGGTCCGACGGCGGGCGGCGCGTCACCGGACGCGGCGCTCTCGATCGGGCCGACGTCCGTCGCCATCCTGCCGTTCGTGAACATGAGCGACGACAAGGAAAACGAGTACTTCAGCGACGGCATGACCGAGGAGATCATCAACGCGCTGGTCCAGGTGCGCAACCTCAAGGTGCCGGCGCGCACGACGGTGTTCGCGTTCAAGGGGAAGGACCTCGACGTGCAGGAGATCGGCAAGCGGCTGGGCGTCGACACGGTGCTCGAGGGGAGCGTGCGGCGCCAGGGGGAGAAGATCCGCGTGACCGCGCAGCTCATCAAGGTCGCCGACGGGTACCACCTCTGGTCGGAGCGCTACGACCGCGATATGAAGGACGTCTTCGCCATCCAGGACGAGATCGCTCAGAACATCGTGCGGGCGCTCCAGGTGACGCTCGGGCCGGACGAAGCCGCGAGGGCGCGCGTGGCGGGGACGACCGATCTGCGCGCGTTCGAGCTGTACCTGCGGGGCCAGAAGCTGTTCGACCTGACGGGGCGCAAGAACTGGAACGCGGCGCGCGAGAATTTTCTGCGCGCCATCGAGCTCGATCCGAAGTACGTGAAGGCCTGGTCCGGCGTGACCTGGACGGCCGGCTTCCTCTATATGTACGTCGAGAGCACGCCGGAGAACCTGAAGCAGGCGCAGCACGCGAGCGCGACGGCGCTGGCGCTCGCGCCCGGCTCGGCCGACGCGCACGCGGCGCGCGGCCTGACGCTGATGCTGAGCCGCCAGTACGACGCGGCCGATCAGGAATTCGCGACCGCCCTGAGCATCGAGCCGCGCAACTACGAGGCGCACTACTTCCGCGCCCGCGGCTATTTCACGCAGGGAAAGCTCGAGGAGGCGGCGCGCGAATTCAAGGCCGCGATGGATGCGCGTCCGGAGGACTACCAGTCGGTGGCGCTCTACGTGACGGTCCTCTCCGGCATCAAGGGACGGGAGAAGGAGGTGCGGGAGGCATTGCAGCACGCCGTCGAGCTCACCCGCGCCCGCCTGGAGGTCGAGCCGGACGACGTGCGCGCGAGCTACATGGGGGGCGGGGCGCTGGTCCAGCTGGGCCAGGTCGAGGAGGGCCTGGCGATGGTCCAGCGGGCCGTCGCCATCGACCCCAGCGATCCCGGCACGCTCTACAACGCCGCCTGCAACTACGCGCGCGCCGGGCGATCCGGCGAGGCCATCGACTACCTCGAGCGCTCGATCGCCAACGGCTTCGCGCAGAAGGACTGGATCCTGCACGACTCGGATCTCGACTCGCTGCGCGACAAGCCCCGCTTCAAGCAGCTGCTCGCGAACTTCAAGTAGCGGCCGCGTCGTCGCGGCGTCGCCGCCGCGTCGTCTCTCCTGACCGCGCCGTTCCTCAGCCGCGCCGCTCGAGATCGGCCAGCACCGCTTCCGCGGCCCGGCGGCCGGAGGTCAGAGCGCCGTCGATCGAGGCGTTGTCGACGTGGTCGCCGCAGACGTAGAGCCCCGGCCGTACCCGCACCGGGCGCTGCGCCGGATCGAGCGCCGGCGGATCCTGATTCGGGTGCGCGTACGGGATACGGTCGATCCTCAGAAGACGCCAGTCGCGCGCCTTGCGCCCGAACCAGGTCTCCATCTGCCGGCGCGCTCCGGCCTCGAGGGCGGGGCCGCCGGGTGGATGGAGACCGGTCATCGTCGCCGCCACGAGGGCGCTGCCGGCGGGCGCCCGCGCCGGAGCCACGTTGCTGATCACCGCGAGCGTGTCGATCGGGCCTTCGCCGTCGGCGTCGAGGACGACGATCGGCTCCGGGAACGGCGCCCGCGCGGCCGCGAAGTGCAGGCAGGTGACGCCGCGTGCGTCCGCGCCGCCGCGGCCGAAGCGGGTGGCGAGCAGACGCGCCGCCTCGGGCAGGTCGGTCGCGACCACGATGGCGGCGGCGCGGACCTCCTCCCCCGATCGCAAGAGGACGCGGCCCGGCGCGATCTGCGACACGGGGGCGTTCAGACGGACCGACCCCTCGGGCAGCGCCGCCGCCATCTGCTCGGGGATGGCGCCGATGCCGGCCGAGGGCAGGCACGCGTCGCCCGTCGCCATCATCCGGAAGAGGAACTCGAACGCCCGGCTCGAGACGCCGAGATCGCGGTCCAGGAGCGCGCCCCCGAACAGGGGACGGAAGAGGCGATCGATCATCGCGTCGGAGAACTTCGCCGCGCGCAGCGCTTCGAGCGTCGAGGTCTCGGGACGCGCGAGCAGCGATTCGAGGCTGCCCCGGCGGAGACGCATCTGCAGGAAGAGCAGCCGGAACTTGTCGGCGAAGCCGCCGATCGGGCGGCCGAGCGCCATCAGCGCGACCGACGGCTTGCGCAAAGGGTCAGCGACGTGGTGGAAGCGGCCCCGGAACCGGATGTGGGCCTCGGGCGCGAACGGCTTCAGGTCGAGCGCGTCGTAGTCGAGCACGCGGCGCGCCTCGGGGAAGGCGGTCAGGAAGAGGTGAAAGCCGCGATCGAGACGGAAACCTTCGAGCAGGTCGGTGCGCACCCTCCCGCCGACCCCGTTCGCGGCCTCGAGGACGATGGGTCGCGCCCGCCCGCCGGCCAGACGCCGGGCGCAGGCCAGCCCGGCGAGCCCCGCTCCGACGATGACGACGCGCGCGTCTTTCGTGTCCGGCACGGCGCGCTCCCGGGATTCAGGCGCCCAGCGGCGCGGGCACGAAGCCGGCGGCGCGCAGCTTCGCCGCCACGGCGGCGGCGATGAGGGCCGCGCCCGGCGTGTCGCCGTGCAGGCAGAGGGTCGAGGCGCGCACCGAAACCACCGCGCCTCCCACGGCGACGATCTCGGCGTCGCGCACCAGGCGCAGCGCCTGCGTGGCGGCCTGTTCCGGGTCGGTGATCAGCGCGTCGGGGAACGACCGCGAGCGCAGCGTCCCCTCGGGCTCGTAACGCCGGTCGGCGAACGCCTCGGCGGCGGTGCGGAACCCTTCCGCGGCGTAGACGTCGAGACAGGAGGATCCGGCCAGCCCGACGAGGACGAGATCGTCGCCGCCCAGGTCCGCGTCGCGGCGCGCGCGCGCGACCCCCGTCGCGATCGCCGCCGCCAGCGTCCGATCGCCGGCCGCGGCGTTGTAGAGCGCGCCGTGCGGCTTGACGTGCGACAACCGGGCGCCGCAGCGCCGCGCGATTCCCGCGAGGAGGATGACCTGCTCGGCGACCGTGAGCGCGACCTCCGAGAACGACAGGGGCAGGATGCGCCGGCCGAAGCCGGCGCGGTCGGGGTACCCGGGATGGGCTCCGATGGCGCGCCCGTGGCGCATCGCGGCGCGGATGGTCGCCTCGATCGTCTCTTCGTCGCCGGCGTGCGCTCCGCACGCCACGTTGACCGACGTGACGTGCGCCAGGATCGCCTCCTGCGTCCCGTCGGCGACGAGGGCCGGGATTTCTCCCATGTCGCAGTTCAGGTCGATGCCGCGTCCCCTCACGATCGCTCCCGTCCTCTCACGCCGGCTTCCGCTCCTTCACGCCAGCTCCCGCCCCCTCGTCTCGGGCAGCAGGAAGATGAGCGCCGCGCCGAGCAGATAGAAGCCCGCCGTCAGCCCGAGCGCCGGCCCGAACCCGAGCCGGTCGGCCGCGGCCCCGATGGCGAACGGCGCCAGGGCGCCCGCCGCGCGTCCCGTGTTGTAGCACACCCCCTGCGCCGTGGCGCGGATCGAAGAGGGGAACAATTCCGCCAGGAGCGCGCCGAACAGGCTGAAGTAGCCGTGCCCGAAGAAGCCGACCAGCGGACCGAGGAGGAGCAGGGTGGCCGGGCTGCGCGCCGCGAGACCGTAGACCGGCACGATCGCCGCCGCCGCGAGGACGAACATCAGGAACGTCGGCCGCCTCCCGAGGCGATCGGCGAGGCTGCCGAACAGGGTGTATCCGAGGAAAGCGCCGATCTGCATCGGCACGATGAACGCGGCCGAGCGCACCAGACCGAGACCCGCGCCCCCCTGCTCGACGGGGCTGCTGAGGAAGGTCGGCATCCAGGTGAACAGCCCCCAGTAAGCGAACAGCAGCGACGTCGCGAGCGCCGTCGCGGCGAGCGTCAGCCGGCGCAGCGGCGGTCGAAAGAGCGCAGCGATCGGGGCCGGGCCCGGCGCCGGGCGGACCGCGGACGCCGCCCCCGCCACCGCGGCGGCGGCGGCGTCGGCGGCGCCGGCCCGCTGGCGCGTCCAGATCTCCGGCTCGCGCACGCGGCGGCGGATCCAGACGGTGAGCAGCGCGGGCAGGACGCCGATCAGGAACAGCGCGCGCCAGCCGAAGCGGGGGATGACGAGCGCGGCGAGACCGGCCGCGAGCAGGTAACCGATCGCCCAGCCCGACTGCACGAAGCCGATGGCGCGGCCGCGATGCGACGAAGGCCAGGTCTCCGCCACGAGGACCGAGCCCGCCGACCATTCCGCGCCCAGGCCGAAGCCGACGAGGGCGCGCCAGAGGGCCAGGGCGACGAGGCCGTGCGCCGTGGCGGTGCCTCCGGTGGCGAGGGAATAGACGAGGATCGACCAGACGAGGACGCGCGCCCGCCCGAACCGGTCGGCGAGCCAGCCGGCCAGGATGCCGCCGAGGGCCGATGTGACGAGCGTCGCCGAGGCGAGCGCGCCCGCGCCGGACGACGTCAGGCCGAACTCGTCCCTGATCGGCTGGAGGGCGAGGGCGAACAGCATGACGTCCATGCCGTCCAGCATCCATCCCAGAAACGCGGCGACCAACGCGCGCCACGCCTCGCGGCCGATCGGCGCCGCGCCGGCGCTCACGCCGCGAACCGGGACGCCGCTTCGAGCGCCGCGGCGCGCTCGCGCAGCAGGCGGCGCGCCTCGTCGAGGGTGATCGTCGCAAAGCGGACCCGGCCGCCGGGCCGGAGCTGCGCGACGGCGGGGAGATCCACCGAGGCGATCGAGGCGATGACCGGGTAGCCGCCGGTCGTCTGGTGATCGACGAACAGGATCACCGGCCGGCCCGCGGGGGGGATCTGGATCGCTCCGAGCGGCATCCCCTCGGTCAGCATCGCCCCTCTGCCGGGCGGCGCGACGGGCGGCCCTTCGAGGCGCAGGCCCATCCGATCGGAGGCGCCGCTCACCCGGTACTCGCTCCCGGCGAACAGGCGCCGCGCCTGCTCGTCGAACCGATCAGCCTGCGGCCCGGACGTGACGCGCAGCGTCACGACCGCGCCGGTCGCGATCGTCGTCGCGAGCGCGGCGAGCAGGTCGGGGCGCACGTGACGCGGGCGCGGGTCCGGGATGGAGTCGGCCGCGCCGAGTCGCAGCAGGTCGCCGGGCCGCAGCGCGCGGCCCTCGAGTCCGCCGAGACGGCTGGGGACGTGCGTCGAGGCGCTGCCGAGGAAGGGCGGCACGACGAGACCGCCGCCGACGGCGAGGACGGCGCGCGCGCCGGCGGCCGCGGCGCCGCAGGCGAGCGTCGCACCGGCGGGGACGGGCGCGGCGCTCCAGGCGGGGAGCGGGCGGCCGTCGATCGAGGCCCGCATCTCGGCGCCGGCGACAGCCACGAAGCCCGGGGCGTCGAACCGGAACGTGCCGCCGACGAGCGTCATTTCGAGCGCCGGCGCGCCGTCCGGATTCCCCGCGAGACGATTGGCGAGCCGCAGCGCCACGGCGTCGGCGGCGCCGGCGGCCGAGACGCCGACGCGCGCGTGCCCGGGCCGGCCGAGGTCCTGCACGGTCGTGAAGAGGCCGGGCTCGAGAACGGAGAGGGTCCCGCTCACGGCCGGGGCGCCCCGGGTGTCGTTGCGGCGACGAAGCGCACCCGGTCGCCGATCGCAAGATGCGACATCGGGTCGCGCGCCGCGTCGAACATCGGAACGGAGGTGCGGCCGATCAGGCGCCAGCCGCCGGGCGTGCCGGCGGGGTAGATGCCGGTCTGCAGGCCCGCGATGCCGACGCTGCCGGGCGGCACGGCGCGGCGCGGGGTCTCCAGACGCGGGCAGGCGATCCGATCGGGCACGGCGCCGAGATAGGCGAACCCGGGTGTGAACCCCAGGAAATAGACGTCGTAGATCGTGCCGGTGTGCAGCGCGACGACGTTCTCCGGAAGCAGGCCCGCGAACCGGGCGACGTCTTCGAGGTCGGGGCCGTGCTCGCCCCCGTAATGGACCGGGATCTCGACGATCGGTGACTCGGGAAGCGGCGCGGCGTCGAGACCGGCCGCCAGCTCCTCGATCTCCGCGCCGAGCGCGGCGTGATCGGTGCGCAGCGGATCGAAGCGCACCAGGATCGAGGCGTACGCGGGGCTGCAGTCGGCCAAGCCGGCCAGCGCCGCCTCGTCGAGCCGGCGCAGCAGCCGGCGCACGCGACGATGGACCTCGGGCGCCATCCGGTCGCCGAGAACGACCAGAAGGGCGCTGTCGCTCGCGGGCAAAAGGGTGATCGGCGCCGTCGACACGGACGCCATCATAGCGCCGTGAAGCGGGAGTGATGGCCGCGCTCGCCGGGTTGCGGTTCTACCGGCCGGTCGGGTACCAGGCGCTGACCGGCGGGAAGAGCTTCCCGCAGATCACGCCGCAGATGAGAATGGCGGCCAACGGATGCGAGGTGCGCTGGCTCAGGAACGACGTGCAGCAATTGAAGCAGCTGGCACGATCGCGCACGCCGCTGCACGTGGTCGGCATCGTTTCGGCGGACATTCCGTTCGACTCGGTCACGATCGCGAGAGCGGCCGTCGTGGCGGCCTGATCGGCCTTGCCCGGGCTCAGAGGCGTCGCCGGGTTTCCCGACGCCTCGGCCGGAACCCCGAGCTCCTTCATGATATCGGCGGCCCGTCCCTCGGTCAGCGGCCGGTCGAGCTCGGCGTCGATGTGCGCTCCCGCGAGTCGCAGCGTCGTGGCGGCGGTCTCCTCGCTGTCGGCCGGGGAGCCGAGAGCCTTGGAGATCTTCATGGCGAATTGCCCGATGGTCACCGGCTTGGCGACCGGAACGGGCGAAGCGTTGGCGACGAACGCCGTGAGGGCCAGCGATGCGCCCAGAGCCAGCGTGCGAGACGACCGCGTGAACATTCAGGAGCCTCCTCGAATTGATAGGGGGGTGCACGGACGCGCCGGTTCCGGCGCCTTGGCGAAGGCTCCCCCCGGGGATTCATGTACGACGATGGTCACGTCCGGTCAAGATTTTTCCTGCGCCGAAGGGGCGCAAACGGGGCCCCGGAGGGGTCCCGCGGTACGAATCCGGGATCGGGGATCGTCCCGTCCTCCCGGGTGCGATAATCTCGGAGTCATGTCCCTCACCCCATTTCATTCCGTGGTCGCCGACTGGTTCCGCTCCTGCTTCGCCGCCCCGACCGCCGTGCAGACGCGCGGCTGGGAGGCGATCGCGGCGGGCCGGGACGCGCTTCTGTCCGCCCCGACCGGCTCCGGAAAGACGCTCGCCGCGTTCCTGATCTGCGTCGACCGTCTGGTCCGCGACGGGCTCGACGGGCGTCTCGAGGAGGCGCCGCGCGTCGTCTACGTCTCGCCGCTCAAGGCGCTGTCGAACGACATCCACCGCAACCTGGAAGTCCCGCTCGCCGGGATCGCCGCGCTCGCGGCGGCCCGGGGACTCGACCTGCCGGCGATCCGGATCGCGACGCGCACCGGCGACACGCCGGCGAAGGAGCGGCGCCGCACCGCGCTGCGCCCGCCGCACCTCTGGATCACCACCCCCGAGTCGCTCTACGTCCTGCTGACGTCCGAGAGCGGGCGGCGCGGGCTCGCGGCGACCGGCACGGTGATCGTCGACGAGATCCACGCCCTGGCGGACGACAGGCGCGGCGCTCACCTGGCACTGAGTCTGGAGCGACTTCAGGCGCTCGCCGGCCGTCCGCTGCAGCGCATCGGCCTGTCCGCCACGGTCCGGCCGATCGAAGAAGTCGCCGCGTTCCTCGCCGGCGCCGGCAGGCTCCCGGGTCCGGGCTGCGTCGTGATCGACGAGGGGCACCGGCGCGCGCTGGACCTCGGTCTGGAGATCCCACGCGACGAGCTGGGGCCGATCGCGACGCTCGGCATCTGGGACCAGACGCTCGATCGGATCGCCGCGCTCGCGAAGGAGAACCGGACGACGCTCGTCTTCGTCAACACGCGCCGGCTGGTCGAGCGGGTGGCGCACCAGCTCGAGACGCGGCTGGGCGAGGAGGCGGTGGTGCCGCACCACGGCAGCCTGTCGCGCGCCACGCGTCTCCGATCCGAAGAGCGTCTCAAGGACGGGACCGCCAGGGTCTGCGTCGCGACCGCCTCGCTGGAGCTGGGGATCGACGTCGGCACGGTCGATCTCGTGTGTCAGATCGGCTCGCCGCGCTCGGTGTCGGTGACGCTGCAGCGCGTCGGCCGCTCCGGTCACGCGCTCGGCAGGACGCCGAAGGGGCGGCTCTTCCCGCTGACCCGCGACGAGCTGGTCGAGTGCGCGGCGCTGCTGCGTCTCCTGAAGGCGGGCGAGCTCGATCGCCTGGCGATCCCGGACTGGCCGCTCGACGTGCTGGCGCAGCAGATCGCCGCCGCCTGCGCCTGCGAGCCGTGGGACGAGGACGCGCTCTACGCTCTGGCGCGGCGCGCCTGGCCGTATCGCGGCCTGCCGCGCGATCGCTTCGACGCGACCATCGCGATGCTGGCGGACGGGGTGGCGACCAGCCGGGGGCGGCGCGGCGCGCTCCTGCACCGCGACGGCGTCAACCGCCGGCTGCGCGCGCGCCGCGGAACGCGCCTCCTGGCGCTGACCAGCGGCGGCGCCATCCCGGACAACGCCGACTACGACGTGGTGCAGGACCCGGCGGGGCTGTTCGTCGGGCGGGTGAACGAGGACTTCGCCATCGAGAGCATGGCCGGCGACGTCTTCCTTCTCGGCAACACGGCGTGGCGCATCCGCCGCGTCGAGCGCGGCCGCGTGCGCGTCGAGGCGGCGCCCGGGGCGACGCCGACCATCCCGTTCTGGGTGGGGGAGGCGCCGGCGCGCACCGCGGAGCTGTCGGCCGCCGTCGGCGCGCTGCGCGACGACGTCGACCAGAGGCTGGGCGAGCCCGCCGCCGCGCGCAGCTTCCTGGGCGACGCCGCCGGATTGCAGGACGCCGCGGCCGAACAGGTCGTGGCCTACGTCGCGGAAGGGAAGCGCGTGCTCGGCCTGGTGCCGACGGCGCGGCGGGTGATCGCCGAGCGCTTCTTCGACGAGAGCGGCGGGATGCAGATCGTGGTGCACGCCCCGTTCTGCGGCCGTATCAACCGCGCCTGGGGTCTGGCGCTGCGCAAGCGTTTCTGCCGCTCGTTCGACTTCGAGCTTCAGGCGGCGGCGACCGACGACGGCATCAACCTGTCGATCGGGCCGCAGCACTCCTTCCCGCTCGCGGAGATCTTCCGGTTCGTCCGCGCGCGCGGCGTCGAGGAGGTGGTCACGCAGGCGGTCCTGCCGTCGCCCATCTTCACGGCGCGCTGGCGCTGGGCCGCGACGCGCTCCCTGGTCGTGGCGCGCCACGAGGGCGGCCGTCGGGTCCCTCCGCCCCTGCTGAGGATGCGCTGCGACGACCTGCTGGCCGCGGTCTTCCCGGCCCAGGTCGCCTGCCAGGACAACGCGCCGGCGGGCGGCGACATCCCGATCCCCGATCACCCGCTGGTGTTCGAGGTGCTGCGCGATTGTCTCGCCGAGGCGCTCGACGTCGAAGGGCTGCGCGGCGTCCTGGGCGACATCGAGTCGGGGCGGATCGAGATCGCGGCGCGCGACACGCCGCAGCCGTCGGTCTTCGCGCACCAGATCCTCAACGCGATGCCGTACGCGTTCCTCGACGACGCGCCTCTGGAGGAGCGCCGCGCACGGGCGGTGGCGCTGCGCCGCGCGCTGCCCGAGGACGCGCGCGATCTCGGGCGGCTCGACGAGGAGGCGATCCGCGCCGCCGCGGAGGACGCCTGGCCGCGGCCGCGCGACGCCGAGGAGCTGCACGAGGCTCTTCTGGGGCTCGTCCTGGTGCCGCGTGAGGCGTTCGAGACGCGTCTGGGCGCCGGTGCGGCGGCGTGGCTCGCCGACCTCGCCGCCGACGGGCGCGTCGCGAACCTGGGCTCCCATCTCGCTCCGACCGAGCGGGCCGGAGAGGCGCGCGCCGCGCTCGCGGGCGGGACCGACGGCGTGGTGGCCGTGGTGCGCGGCTGGGCCGAGGTGTCGGGGCCGTTCACCACCGGCGCCCTCGCCGCGGCGCTCGACCTGCGCCCCGAGGCGGTGGAGGCCGCGACGGCGGCGCTCGAGGGGGCGGGGACGCTCCTGCGCGGCTCGTTCACGCCCGGCACGTCCGCCGTCGAGTGGTGCGACCGCCGGATCCTGGCGCGCATCCATCGCGCGACGATCGCCCGGCTGCGCCGCGAGATCGAGCCGGTGACGCCGGCCATCTACCTGCGCTTCCTCGCCTCCTGGCAGCACGCCGCTCCCGGGGCGCGGGGGCGGGGAGCCGACGGGCTGCTCGAGGCGATCGAGCTGCTGCAGGGCTACGAAGCGCCGCTCGACGCCTGGGAGGGATCGATCCTGCCGGCGCGTCTCGAGACGTACGACGCCGCCGAGCTCGATCGGCTCGGGCTGTCGGGCTCGATCGTATGGGGCCGTTTCGCGGCGCGCCCGGGAGCGGCGGACGGGCGGCCGCGCCGCGGCGGCCTGAACCGGGCGACGCCGATCGCCATCGGGCTGCGGGACGACCTACCGTGGCTGCTGGCGCCGGGCGCGCCGCCGCCGCTGTCGTCGCGCGCGGCGGGCGTGCGCGAGCACCTCGAGACGCGCGGCGCCCGCTATCCGGCCGAAGTGGCGCGCGACCTGAACCTGATCCCTTCCGAGATCGACGCGGCGGTGGGGGAGCTGATCGCGGCGGGCGTCGCGACGCTCGACGGCTTCACCGCCCTGCGGCGCATCGCGGGACCGGGACGCGACCGCCCGCAGGCGGCGCGCCGCGCGCTGCGCTACGTGCGGCGCCGCGGACCCGGGCCGCTCGCCACCGAGGGACGTCTCTGGCTGCTCGAGCGCGGCGCGGCGCCGGCCGACGCGATGGAGCAGCGCGCCGCCCAGCTCCTGCGGCGCTGGGGCGTGCTGGTGCGCGATCTCCTGGAGCGCGAGACGGCCTCGCCCGCCTGGCGCGACCTGCTGCCGCCCCTGCGGCGCGCCGAGGCGCGCGGCGAGGTGCGCGGCGGGCGATTCGTCGACGGCGTCGCGGGGGAGCAGTTCGCGATCCCCGAGGCGGTCGAGCTCCTGCGCGCCACCCGCCGCGGGGCCGCGCCCGGCGAGCGCTTCGAAATCGGCTCCTCCGATCCGCTCAATCTCGCCGGCATCCTGACGCCCGGAGATCGCATTTCCTCGGCGTCGGGACAGCGTGTCGTGCTCGTCGACGGCGTGCCGGAGGGCCCGACGACGCCCGGAAATCGCGTGCTATCATCCCGCCGATGACGCGGCTGCGGACGACGACGCGGCTCCGGACGGCTCGAACGGGGATCGCGCGGTGAGGACGGGCGACGCCTCGCGCCGCGAGCAGGTCGAGCTGATCGCAATTCTGGCGGCCACCGCGCTCATGCTCTGGCTCTGCTGGAGCATGCTGAGGCCGTTTCTGCAGGTGATCGCCTGGGCCGGGATCATGGCGGTGCTCTTCTTCCCGGCGTACCGCTGGATCCTGAGCCGCGTGCGCCGCCCGGCCCTGGCCGCCGTCGTTTCGCTCCTGCTGGTATTGGCCACGGTGATCGCGCCGGTCCTGATCGTCACCACCGCCCTGGCGCGCGAGCTGGTGGACGCCGTCGACTCGCTGCAGACCGCCGGCCAGCAGCTGCGCACCGATCCCAATGCGGCCCGCACCCTCGAATCGCTGCGCCAGACGGTACAGCGGTACGTCGACATCGACGCGGTCCTCAAGTCGGACAAGATGCGCGAGGCGGCGGGGGTGGCGGCGCAGGCGGTCCTGACGCGGTCGGCGATGCTGATCGGCGGCCTCCTGGGCCTCATCGTCAACGCCCTGATGACCGCGTTCACCCTCTACTACCTGTTCCGCGACGGCGAGACGATCGCCCGCCGGCTGCCGGACCTGCTGCCGCTGCCGCGTCCCGACGCCCTGCGGATCATCGCGCGCACGCGCGAGATGATCACCGCCAGCGTCTACGGGGTCGTGGTGATCGCCATCGTCCAGGGGACGCTGGGCGGCGTCATGTTCGCCATCCTCGGGTTGCCGTCGCCGATCGTCTGGGGCGTCGTGATGGTGGTGATGAGCACGGTCCCGATGGCCGGCTCGGCCCTCATCTGGGCCCCGGCCGCGGCCTTCTTGTTCGTGACCGGCGCCTACGGAAAGGGAGCGGCGCTCCTGGTCTGGGGGGTGTTCGTGATCGGCATGGCCGACAATCTATTGAGACCGCGGCTGGTGTCGCGGCGCACCCAGATGCACGAGCTGCTGATCTTCTTCTCGGTCATCGGCGGCCTGGCCGCGTTCGGCGTGCTGGGGCTTTTGCTCGGACCGGTCGTGCTGGCCATCGCGCTGGCGCTTCTGGAGATGCTCTTTCTGCGCCGCGAGCCGGAGGTCCCGGCCCAGGCGGGAGCCTGAGCCGGGACGCCCGGGTCAGATCTTCCTGGCGTTCTTCTCGGGCTCGATCACCAGGTCGCCGCTGCCGGTGTCGACGCGCACCTGGATGCGGCCGTCGCCACGGCGGTAGCCGACGATCTCGCGGCCCTTGGCGATCGGCGTGGCGTCGGCGTAGCGGTTGAGCAGGTCGCCGCTCCCCTGATCGGCGCGCACGTCGAACGAGGCGTCGGGGCCGAGCATGAGGGTGACGTCGCCGCTGCCGGTCTCGGTCTTCACCTTGACAAGACGGTTGCCCGCCGCCTCGAACTCGATGTCGCCCGAGCCGGTCTCGGACACGAACTCCTCGGCGTCGAGCGCCTCGACGCTCACGTCGCCGCTGCCGGTGTCGACGACGACCTTGCCGACCATGCCGGATCGCAGGGTGACGTCACCCGAGCCGACGTCGCAGCGGATCTGCTCGCCGCTGAACTCCTCGATGTGGATGTCTCCCGAGCCGGTCTCGACCGCCATCGAGCCGGTGCCATCCGTCGCGTGCACGTCGCCCGAGCCGGTGGTCACTTTGATGCTTCCGCCGATCTTGTCGAGCGCGACGGCGCCGTTGTCGGCCACGAAGTGCAGGTCGCCCTGGACCCCCTTCGCGTCAACCTTGCCGACGTGGTTGATGAGAGCGCCGGCCGCCGCCTTGGCCGGCACCTGCACCTCGAGGTCCACGTAGAGAAGGGAGCCGCCGCTGCCGGTGATCTTCACCCGCTGACCGTCGTAGTCGATCTGCGTTCCGCCGCCGAACCAGTGCATCAGCGACGAGGAATGCTCGCCGTTCAGCTTCGGGTAACGGTAGGTCTGGTGGTTGCCGACCGGATACCGGACGCGCAGCGTCGGCACGCCCTTGGGCCCGCTGACCTGCTCGATCCGGATGGAGCCGGCGAGCTCCTCCGACTCGGCGTGCACGGTGGCCGAGATGGTGACGCCCGCTCCGTCGCCGGGCACGACGGTCATGACGCCCGCGAGGTTCTCCACGGCCCAGGCGGAGCCCCCGGCGATCTCGGCGTTGAGCGTTTTCGTGACCTCGGCGGCCGAGGCGGGCGGCGCCGCGACGGCCAGAAGACCAGCGAGGACGACGGCGACTGTCAGGATGGCGGTTCGGCGCATGGTTGTCCCTCCTCGAACGACGGTATGTTACGCAGGCACGGGGCGGCGGGTTCCCGGTTCAGGCGCCGGGGCGGACCCCTTCGACGCAGGCGACCGCGTACCAGAGGGCGGCGTCGGGCCGCTCCCGCCAGGCGCGCAGGGCGGCGACGGCCGAGCGCACCTGCGCCGCCTGCGCCAGGCCGGTGGCGGCGATCGTTCCCTCCGCCCCCTCCAGAATGCGCGCCAGGTTCTCGACCAGCGGGTCGAAGCGGACCTCGCCGGCGCAGCCGCCGAAGAAGATCCAGTCGCTGCGGCACGCCTGGCCTCCGGCCTCGTGGAGGAGGGCGACGAGCCGGCGGCCGACCGATGGGTCGGTGCCGCGCGTCTCGTAGGAGCGGATGTAGGCGCGCCACACCGTCATGAAATCCTCCGGCTCGGGCCACAGTCTCAGGATGTCGTGGTCCTCGTCCTCGATCACGATCCGCCCGCCGGGAGTCACCGCCCGCAGCATCACCCGCACCAGGTCGACCGGCTTCGTCAGGTGCTCCAGCAGGAAGCGGGTGTGCGCCAGGTCGAAGGTGCCCCACTCGTCGTCGCGCAGCGGCGGCGCCATGGCGTCCCCCTGACGGAACTCGACCAGCCCCGCCTCGCCCGCGTCGCGCGCCAGGCGCTCGGCCTCGCGGATCTGATCGGGGCTGCGCTCGACGCCGATCACCTTGCCACGCGGCCCGGTGGCGCGCGCCATGGCGCGGCTGAGCTGCCCGAGTCCGGAGCCGAGATCGAGGATCTTCTCGCCGTGCGTGACCTCGAGCGCGCGCAGCGCGCCGGTGTTGAGGATGTCGTTCATCAGGCCCAGACGGGCCTGCTCGCGGGGGGACGTACCGTGAACGTAGGGTTGTTCGGGTGTCATGAGGAGATGATACGCCGATCGAGCCGGGGGCGGACCGCCCGCCGTGGCACGCGCCGGGATCGATCAGCTCGCCGCGATCGCGGTGATCTGGGTGAGCGCGTAGAAGAGCCCGAACAGGAGCGCGAGCAGGCCGGCGGTCACCCGGACCGAGCGGTGCAGCACCGGCCGCGCGAGCGTGGCGGCGAACGGCACGCTCAGGGCGAGGCTCATGATCACCATCCCGCCGATCGATCCGGCGCCGAAGACCGCCAGGTAGAGCAGCCCCATCGCCAGTGACGCGATCTGGCTGAGCACCAGGAGCGTCAGGGCGGCCGAGCCGGCGAGGCCGTGCACGACGCCGACCAGGAACGGCTTGAGCCCGCCGCGCAGCGCGGAGCGAAGATGAGTTTCGTGGCGCCCGGCGCCATGGAACGGCGCGGCGGCGTGGCCGGGCGCCGGCAGGTGGGCGTCCGCGGCGCCGTGAAAATGAAGATGGTTGTGCGTCGTCCCATCGTGAGTGTGGGCGTGGACGTGCACGTCGGGGTGCCCGCGCAGCGCCCGCGCCAGCGCCGCCCCGCCCAGCCCGATGATCATCAGCGCCACCGTCAGCTCGAGCCAGCGCGCCGCCGATTCCGGGATGGTCACGCGCAGGAGGAGCACGCCCAGGCCGGCGGCGACGATCGACAGCGTGTGACCCGCGCCCCAGAGCGCCCCGGCCGACGCGGCCTGACGCCAGCCGCGCCGCTCGCTGACGAGGGCGCCGACCGCGGCCAGGTGATCGGCCTCGGTAGCGTGCTTGAGACCGAAGAGGAATCCGAGCAGCAGCACGCCTGCCGCAGTGGCGGTCGACACGGGCGGGAGCGCGGCGGGCCCGATCATGCCCCGGTCCCGGGATCGCGGTGCACGGTGGCGGGGGAGAATCCCGGCAGGCAGATCGCCACGTACTCCGCCCCCTCCGGGTCGGGCGTGCTGTAGCGCACCCATTCCCCCGGGGCGGTCACCACGGCCTGGCCCTGGCGGATCTCGAGGACGCCGTCCCGGTGCTCGACGCGCAGCCGACCGCGCAGGACGACGGTGATCTCCTCGAACTCGGGCGTCTGTCCAGGCTCGACCCAGCCGCCGGGCGACACCATCCGGGCCACGCTGACCGCCGCGTGGCCGGTGCTGGCGCGGCCGGCGAACTCCTCGATCCGCTTCGGCTTCGAGCCGGCGGCGGGAACCACGGTCGGGGCTGCGATGAAGCGCGGCATCAGTCGGCCTCCCAGATCCCCAGACCCGCGACCCGTCCCGCCGCGAGATAGAGCGACGTCATCGAGGCCGCCTGCTCGCCTCCGCCGCAATCGTCGTCGAGCTGCCGCGTGCCTTCCGGCGCCTCGGGCCAGGGGTAGGCGGGCGTCGCGGCCTCGATCGCACGGCGGTCCATCTTCGCGACGAACGATTCCGGGTCGCCCAGCCGGACGCCGCGGCAGGTGGCGATCGCCCCCGCGTCGTCGACGTCCGCCGGGTCGGCGCAGTGCGCGGCCGCGGTCGCCAGGACTCCCGTCACCCGCCGGCCGGGATCCTCCTCGTCGACCCAGAAGGAAAAATAGGGACCGTCGTGAACGCGATAGCAATGACGCGTGTCGGCCGGGCCGCCGGGCGCGCCCGCGTCGCCGGTCGCGTCGCCCGTGCCGTGGCTCGGTTCCTTGACGCCCAGCGCGGCGAGCGCCGATCGCTCGCTCATCCCGAGACAGACACGACCCAGACAATCGCCGGTCGCGGCGCGCGCGACGGTGGTGGCGTCGCCTCCGCCGCAGGCGGCGAGCGCGCCGGCGCTGAGCACGACGATCGCCGGGAACCGGAATCGGTGGCCGGTGGCGGGGCGCGCGAAAGAGGGCATGCGCGGGCAGTCTACGACAGCGCGCGGGGTCGGCGAAAGGTCATGCCCGCCGCGGGAATTCCGACGGCCCGGGGAGGTCAGCCGGTTCGGAGACGTCAGCCGGCGATGGGCGGAGCGCCGAGCCCTTCCACCAGGATCATGTCGGTCCTGGCCGTCGCCTGGCGCAGCGCCTTGGCGCGGGCGTACTCCTCGCAGGCCCACCAGGTGCGGGCACGCTCGGCGGTCGGAAACTCCAGGATGACGAAACGGCGCGGCTGGTAGGCGCCCTCCAGGATCTCCGCCGGTCCGCCGCGCGCCAGGTAGCGGCCGCCGTGGGCGGCGATCGACGCCGGCGCCAGCTCCTTGTACTTCTCGTAGCGCTGGGGATCGTGGACTTCGACGTTGACGACGACGTACGCGGGCATCGCTCACCTCCGCGGCCGAGGACCGTTCCTGGCCGTGCCAGTAGCCTAGTTGTTCGCCGACTCGGAGGCCGCGGCCGCGGGCGCCGGGCCGGCCCCGGGCGCCGGGTCGGCAGCAGGCGTCGTGCCGCCGCCGGGGCAGGGGACGCGCTTGTACGGGAAGTCCATGCGCCGATTGCCGCCGCGGCGCGGGCCTTCGATCCAGGCGAGCAGCGTGTCGGGCCCGGTGCGCTCGTAGCCGACCGACCTCGGGAAGTCGTGCTCCGGGTTCTCGAACACGACACGGATGTCGGTCGCGGTGCGGGCGGTGAAGACCGCAGGTTCCTGCTTGTCGGGGTGGGCCTCGTACGCCAGGACGCCGTCCTGCTCGCGCAGCACCACGAACTCGAAATCGACCAGCCGCCCGTCGCGCACCGTCCGGCCGACGCTCATCATCGTGCCGCCGCGCGGCGCGGTCCACTGCTCCTCGACCGTCTGCCGCTCCGAGGCCTGCTCCCAGCATCCCTGCAGGAAGGCGACCCGGTCGATGGTCAGGGGGACGGCCGGTGGTGCGGGTTTGGACGCAACGGGCGGCGGCGCGGGCTTCGGCGCCGGCTTGGGCGCGACAGGCGGCGGCACCGCCGGCTTGGGTGCGTCGGCGGCCACAGCACCCAGCGCGGCGAGCGCAGCGAGGGCGAGCAGCGAGAACCGGGCGGTTCGCGTCCGCCCGGTGGCGGTCCTGGTGCCGGTCATCGTCATGGATCGATTCATCCTCACGATCGATTCACTCCTTGGGTTGCAGCAGGAGCTGCCAGTAGCCGACGTCGATCCAGTGTCCGAATTTGCGGCCCACCTGCTCGAAATGCGCCACCTTCGTGAAGCCGCACCGCTCGTGCAGGGCGATGCTGCCGGGATTGGGGAGCGCGATGCCTCCCATGGCGGCGTGCAGCGGCAGCGTCCGCAGCGCGGCGAGCAGCTCCCGGTAGAGCCGCGAGCCCAGCCCGCGGCCAACGGCTCCGGGGGCGAGATAGATGGTGGTCTCGACGCTGTGCCGGTAGGCGGAGCGGCGCTTCCACCGGTCGGCGTACGCGAACCCCGTCACCGTCCCCGAGGCCTCGAGCACCTGCCAGGGGAGCGAGGCGGCGCGCACGGCGTCGATGCGCCGCGTCATCTCGTCCGGATCGATCGGCTCCTCCTCGAACGTGACGATGGTGTGACGCACGTAGTGGTTGTAGATGTCGCACAGGATCTCCGCGTCGCCCGGAGCCGCCGGCCGGATCGCGATCGTGTCGCTCACGGCGGCTTGCGTCTGCTCCTAGTCGATGGCGCAGGAGCCTGGGCCGCGCGGGTCGCCGCAGGAGCCGCAACCGCCGCCCCCGCCTCCGGCGCCCTCCGTCCCCGGGCCGCCCGATCCGCCCGACCCGCCGAACGAGGCCGCGCCGGCGGCGCCGACGGCGAAGGTCGACAGGAGCTTCTCCAGGTCGGTGCCCCGGCACCTGGGACAGGCCGGCTTCTCGCGGCCGAACAGGAGCTGCTCGAACCGGTTCGAGCAGGCCCGGCATGCGTACTCGTAGAGCGGCATCGAAGCCTCCGTGAACGTCATTACTCTACCCGAACCGGGCGGCCGCGCGCTGGCGGTCGCGTCGCTTCGCGAGGATATAATCGCGCCGTGCCCGCCAGCGCGCCCGACCGTCCCGCCGAGCCGCTCCTGTCCGTCCTGGTCGCCAACTGGAACACCGCCGATCTGATCGAGCGGTGCGTCGAATCGATCCTCGCGCAGGTCACGATCCCGCTCGAGCTGATCGTGGTGGACAACGGCAGCGCCGACGGCAGCGTCGATCGGCTGCGCCGTCTGGCGGCGCGCGACCCGCGTCTCGTCCTGATCACCAACCCGCGCAACTACGGCTACGCGCACGCCAACAACCAGGCCTACGCCCGCTCGCGGGCGCCCTGGGTGGCGCTGCTCAATTCCGACATCACGGTGCGCCCGGGCGCCCTGGAGAGGCTGCTCGATTACGCGCGGACGCACGCCCAGGTCGGCATCACCACCTGCGTCCTGATCGGCGACGACGGGCGCGAGCAGCACTTCCACCGGCGCTTCCCCGATCTCTGGACCATCGCGTTGTGGTTCAATCGCTGGGGCCGCCGGATCGATCGCCTGCTCCTCGGCGGCCGCGTCAGGAAGCGGTACCTGATGACGGGCACGGCGATCAAGGAGCCGCTCCCGGTCGACCAGGCGGGCGGCGCCTGCATGGTCCTGTCGCGCGCCGTCGTGAAGACCGCCGGCGGCCTGTTCGACGAGGCCTTTCCGCTGTTCTTCAACGATGTCGACCTGAGCCGTCGGATCCACGGCCTGGGTCTGGCGATCCACGTGCTGCCGGTGGCGCTCGATCACGGCGGCGGGCGGAGCATCCGCCGGATGCGCTCCGAGGAGCGGGACTACCATCGCCGCTCGGGTCTGAACGCCTACTACGCGAAGCACGGCACGCCCTGGGAGCGCCGCGTGGTGCGCGCGCTCGTCGGCCCGCCCGGAGCGCCTCCCGGCGACAGGCAGCTCGTGCCGCCGCCCGAGGCGGGCCCCGGAGCGGCCGTTTGAGACGCGCGCGGGGCCGGGTCGATCGCGGGCCGGCTGCTAGTGCGGGTGGCGGACATTTGATACTGTCACCGCGGCGCGGGGCGGGAGCGTGGCGATGAAAAAGGCCCTGATCACGGGGATCACCGGGCAGGACGGCTCGTACCTCACCGAGCTGCTGCTCGACAAGGGGTACGAGGTCCACGGCATCCTGCGCCGCTCCTCGAGCTTCAACACCAAGCGGATCGACCATCTGTTCCGCGACCCGCACCTGAACGACGTCCGGATGATGCTGCACTACGGCGATCTCATCGACTCGAGCTGTCTGAACCGGATCCTCGAGGCGGTCGTCCCGGACGAGATCTACAACCTGGGCGCGCAGTCGCACGTCCACATCTCGTTCCAGATCCCGGAGTACACGGCGAACGCGACAGGGCTCGGCACGCTGCGCCTCCTGGACGCCATCCGCGAGGTCGGCCTCAGGACGCGCTTCTACGAGGCGGCGTCGTCGGAGCTGTTCGGCAAGGCGGCTGAGGTGCCGCAGAAGGAGACGACGCCGTTCCACCCGCGCTCGCCCTACGCCTGCGCCAAGCTGTACGCCTACTGGACGACGATCAACTACCGCGAGGCCTACGGCATCCACGCCAGCAACGGCATCCTGTTCAACCACGAGTCGCCGCGCCGCGGCGAGACCTTCGTCACCCGCAAGGTGACCCGCGCCGTGGCGCGCATCAAGAAGGGCGGCCAGGAGAAGCTGTTCATCGGCAACCTGAACGCGCGCCGCGACTGGGGCTATGCCCCCGAGTACGTCGAGGCGATGTGGCGGATGCTGCAGCAGCCCGGACCGGACGACTACGTCATCGCCACGGGCGAGGCGCACAGCGTGCGCGAGCTGTGCGAGGTCGCCTTCCGCTGCGCCGGCATCGAGCTGGCGTGGAAGGGCGAGGGGGTCGCCGAGCGCGGTTTCGACACGAAGAGCGGCACGATCCTGGTGGAGGTCGACCCGAAGTACTTCCGCCCGACCGAGGTCGATCACCTCATCGGCGACGCGACCAAGGCGCGGCGGGTGCTCGGCTGGCAGCCGCGGACCAGCTTCACCGAGGTGGTGCGGATGATGGTCGAGCACGACCTCGAGAACGAGCGCCGCCCCTGACCATGCCGAAGGCCCTCGAGCGCTGCCGGATCTGCGGCAACACCGACCTCGTCCCGGTGCTCGATCTGGGGCGGCAGGCGTCGACCGGCGTCTTTCCGCGGACGGCGGATCAGTTGGTCGCCGAGATGCCGCTCGAGCTCGTGAAGTGCATGACGGCCGGCGCGGCGGAGCGCTGCGGTCTCCTGCAGCTCCGGCACTCCGGCGATCCGGGGGAGATGTACGGCGCCGGATACGGCTACCGCTCCGGACTGAACCGCTCCATGGTGGCCCATCTGAGGGCGAAGGTGGCGCGCATCCTCGACACCGTCGTCCTGGGGAAGGGCGACCTGGTGATCGATGTCGGCAGCAACGATGGCACGACGCTGTCGGCCTATCCGAAGGACGCGGCCGACCTGGCCGGCATCGATCCGACCGGCGAGATCTTCCGGCGGCACTATCCGCCGCACGTGCGGCTGATCCCGGAGTTCTTCTCCGCCGCGGCGGTCCGGAAGGCCTTCGGGGAGCGGCGTGCCCGGGTCATCACCTCGTTCGCGATGTTCTACGATCTCGAGTCCCCGATGGAGTTCATGCGGCAGGTGCACGACTGTCTGGACGAGCGGGGGATCTGGGTCCTGGAACAGAGCTACATGCCGACGATGCTGGAGATGAACGCCTATGACACGGTCTGCCACGAGCATCTCGAGTACTACGCGCTCGAGCCGATCGTCTGGATGATGGACCGCGTCGGGCTGCGGATCCTCGACGTCGAGACCAACGCGGTCAACGGCGGGTCGTTCTCGATCACCGCCTGCCGATCCGGCGCGCCGTACAAGGGTCGGCCCGAGGCCGCGAAGGCGATGATGGCCTGCGAGCAGGCGGCCGCGCTCGGCGCCCTCGAGCCGTACCGGGCGTTCGCCGCGCGGGTTGCGGAGCACCGCGGGGCGCTGCGCCGGTTCCTGCGCGACGCACGGGCGGCGGGCCGGACGATCTGCGGGTATGGCGCCTCGACCAAGGGCAACGTCGTTCTGCAGTACTGCGGGGTGACGGCGGACGACCTGCCCTGCATCGCCGAGGTCAACGAGGACAAGTTCGGCGCCTTCACGCCGGGCACCCGGATCCCGATCGTCCCGGAGGCCGAGGTCCGGGCGCGCCGGCCCGATTACCTCCTGGTGCTGCCGTGGCACTTTCGCGACGTCATCGTCGAGCGCGAGCGGGCCTATCTCGAGGCCGGCGGGCGGCTCGTCTTCCCGCTGCCGGCGATCGAGGTCGTCGGCGCCGCCGGGGCCGCGGGGATCGGGCGATGAACAGCGCCGTCGTCCTGGGGAGCGAAGGGCAGGACGGCCGGCTGCTGGCGGCGCTGTTGAAGCGCAAGGGATACCGGACGCTCGGGATCGGCCGGACGGCGGTGAGCGCCGACGGCCTCGACTGGTCGCGCCCCGTCGACATCACGCGCCCCGACGAGGTCGCGGCGCTGGTGACGGCGCTGCGGCCGGACGAGATTTACCACCTGGCGGCGATCCATCACTCGTCGCAGGAGGCGCACGCCGAGGACCTCGCGGCCTTCCGCCGCATGTACGAGGTGAACTTCTTCTCCCTGCTGAACTGTCTCGACGCCGTGCGCACCGCGTCGCCCGCGACCCGCCTGTTCTTCGCCGCCTCGTCGCACGTCTTCGGGTCGCCGGCGGGCGAGGTGCAGGACGAGCGGACGCCGCTTGATCCCGAGTCGATCTATGCCATGACCAAGGCCGACGGGCTGCTCGCCTGTCGCCTGTACCGCGAGCGGCACGGACTGTTCGCCTCGACCGGCATCCTGTACACGCACGAGTCCGCGGGGCGCGACGAGAAATTCCTGTCGATGAAGATCGTGCGCGCCGCGCTGCGCATCAAGGCGGGGGAGCAGCGCGAGCTGGTCCTCGGGAGTCTCGACGCGCGCGTCGACTGGGGTGCGGCCGGGGACACGGTCGACGCGATGCATCGCATCCTCGCCGCCCCCGCGGCGGGCGAGTTCGTGGTCGCCACGGGGGTCGCGCACACGGTGGGGGAGTTCGCGCGGATCGCCTTCGAGACCGTGGGGCTCGACTGGCGGCGGCACGTGCGCGAGGACCCGTCGCTGCTGACGCGCGCGACACCGGTCCGGATCGGAGACCCGCGGCGGCTGCGCGAGGCGACGGGCTGGAGCGCCGCCACGGGTTTCGAGACGATGGTGAGCGGGCTGGTCCGCGCCGCGGCCGCGGCGATGGCGGTGCAATGACCGACGTCCCGGAGAGGAGCGGCGTCCCGCAGGCGAGCGGTGTCCCGGAGGCGAGCGAGCTTCCGGAAGGGAAGCGCCGGCCGCTGATCTTCATCCCGACCTACAACGAGTGCGACAACGTCGTCCCGCTCTGCCAGGAGATCCGCTCGCTGGGCGTCGATCTCGACATCCTCTTCATGGACGACAACTCGCCGGACGGCACCGGGAAAATCCTGGACGAGCTGGCCCGGACCTGCCCGAACGTCCTGGTGCGCCACCGCACGGGAAAGTTGGGGGTCGGCAGCGCGCACGCCCAGGGGATCGAGTACGCCTACGCCGAGGGATACCACATCCTGATCACCATGGACTGCGACTTCACGCACCCGCCGCGCCACATCGTCGACCTGCTGCGCGAGGCGCAGGGCGCGGACGTGGTCATCGGCTCGCGCTACATGGCGAAGCGCAGCCTGGCCGGCTGGAACCTGCTGCGCAAGCTCCTCACCTGGACCGGGCACGTCCTGACGCGGCTTTTGCTCGGGATGTCGTACGACGCCACAGGGGCGCTGCGTCTGTACCGGCTCGATCGGATCCCGCGCCGCCTCTGGTCGCTGGTGCGCTCGCAGGGGTACTCGTTCTTCTTCGAGAGCCTGTACGTGCTGCACGTCAACCGGATGCGGATCAAGGAGGTCCCGATCGCGCTGCCGCCGCGCACCTACGGCCATTCGAAGATGACCTTCGCGGAGGTGCGCCGCAGCGTGGCGCTGCTGTTCTCCACCTACGCGTCGTCGATCCTGCACCGTCACCGCTACCAGGTGGGCGAGGTGATGACCGGGAACGCCATCGACCCGCAGGCCACCGACGACCAGGGGTGGGACGACTACTGGAAGGCGCACAAGAGCGCCGGCGGGCTTCTCTACGACGTGGTCGCGGCGTTCTATCGCAAGGTGATCATCAAGCGGACCCTGAACCATTTCGTGCGCGGGAGCTTCGCGCGCGGCGCCGTGGTGCTGCACGCGGGGTGCGGCAGCGGGCAGGTCGACGCCGACATCTCCCGTCACGTACGGATCACCGGTCTCGACATCTCGGTGAACGCGCTGAACCTCTACGCGCGCACGACCGAGGGGCGCTGCGCCATCCTGCACGGCAGCATCTTCAAGATCCCGCTCCCGGCCGGCTCGATGGACGGCATCTACAACCTCGGCGTCATGGAGCACTTCACCGAGGGGGAGATCGACCGGATCCTGGCGGAGTTCCGCCGCGTCCTGCGCGACGACGGGCGGGTGGTGATCTTCTGGCCGCCCGAGTTCGGCGCCAGCGTCGTCTTCCTGAAGGGCGTCAAGTGGACGCTCGAGCACGTCGCCGGCCGCAAGAACGTCAAGCTGCACCCGGACGAGATCACCCGGGTCCAGTCGCGGCGCCACGCCGCCGGCATCTTCGAGCGCAACGGCTTCCGCGTGGCGCGCTACTACTTCGGGATCCGCGACCTGTTCACCCATTCGATCATCGTGGCGGAGAAGGGGAACGGGACGGCCGCGGGCGCGCCGCCGGACCGCGCCGCGGCCGCCGGCGCCGGACGCGGGGCGGCGCCGTTCCCGCCGCCGCGCGCCGACTCCGCGCCGGCCGGCCACCCCCGCTGACGCGCATGGAATCGACGGCCGCGGCGCCGGCGGCCCGCTGCGTGGTGTGCGGCTCGGCCGACCTCGCCGAGCGCCGTCCGGCGGAGATCGAGCGCCTCGACCAGGTGTCGTTCTCCTACACCTTCAGCCCGGAGCACAACCGCACCTTCCGCGTCGTCCGCTGTCGCGGCTGCACGCACCAGTTCTGCTCGCCGCTGCCGGACGCCATCCCGGCGCAGTATCACGAGGTGGTGGACGAGGAGTACCTGAAGCACGCCGACTCGCGCCGGTTGGCGGCGCAGGCGGTCGTCGCCCGGATCCTGGAGCGGACCGGTCGGGGACGGCTGCTCGACGTCGGGTGCGCCACCGGGGATTTCATGGAATCGGCGCGCGCCGCCGGTTTCGAGGCGGAAGGGCTCGAGCTGTCGTCCTGGTCGTGCGACGTGGCGCGCCGGCGAGGCTTCACGGTCCATCAGAAGACCCTGGCGCGCTTCGCGCGCGACAGCCGCGCCCGGTTCGACGTCGTCTCCCTCATCGGGGTCATCGAGCACCTGCCGGAGCCGAGCGCCGAGATGGGCCATCTCGCCACGCTCGTGAAGCCCGGCGGAATGATCGTCGTCTGGACCGGCGACGCCGATGCCTGGCTGCCGCGCCTGCTCGGCCGGCGCTGGTGGTACTGGCAGGGGCAGCACATCCAGTACTTCACGCACGCGAGCCTGACGCGCCTGGCGCGCGACGCGGGATTCGTGCCGATCGTCACCGAGCGCTACCCGTTCGCCGCGACCCACGAGACCTTGTCGAACTCGCTGCGCCGCTACCCGCTGCATCGTCTGATCACCGCCGCCCTCCTGCCTGTCTTCTGGATCAAGCCGGTCGTCTACCTGAAGCTGTCGGGCGAGATGCTGTTCATGGCGCGCCGTCCGTGACGCCGGCGCCGGCCGCTGCTTCGCCGGCGGCGCCCGTCGATGCGGCGGCGAGCGCGCGGCGCCCCGCCTCGATGCTGGCGCCGTGGCTTCTGGCGGCGGGCCTCATCGCCCTGCGCAATCCGACGGCGCTTTTCCGGGCCGAGTTCTGGGCCGAGGACGGGACCGTCTTCTTCCGCGACGCGCTCCTGCGCGGGGCCGCGAGCCTGGCGATGCCGGTGTACGGCTACTGTCTGTCGCTGGCGCGCGCGATCGCCTGGGTCGCCACCTTCTTCCCGGTCGTCGGGACACCCTACGTCTACGCGGTGGCGGCGCTCGCCGTGAACGCCTTCACGGTCGCCTACCTGTCGCGCCCGGGATTCGAGTGGCTCATCCCGAAACGGGCGCACCGGATCCTGGTCGCCTGTCTCCTGACCCTGGCGCCGGGGGCGGGGGAGACGTTCCTCAATATCAGCAACCTGACCAACTGCCTGGGTCTGCTGGCGCTCCTGATGCTGATCGAGACGCCGCGCGAGCTGGGAGCCCTGAAGTTCGCGGCGCTGGTCGCGATCGGGCTGTCCTCCGGGCACATGGTGATCCTGCTGCCGCTCATCCTCTATTTATGGGTCCGGGACCGGCGGCGGAGCCATCTCTTCCTTCTCATCGCGCTCTTCCCGATCGTGGCCGCCAATTTCCTGGGCAACCAGCGATCGGGGGCCGCGACCGGCCTGCTCGACTACTCGCGATTCCTCGTCGCCCCGCTCGTGATTGTCGAGAACTTCGTCGTGCGGCTCTTTTTCGCGCCGTTTCTCGGATCGGAGCTGACAGGCGGGTTCATGAAGACGCCGGCGTGGGTCTTCTGGCCGCTGGCGCTCGGCGCCCTCGCCGCCGCCGCATGGGGCGTCCGCCGCGCGCGGCCCGACAGGGAGACGACGCGGATCCTCGTCCTGTCCGACCTGCTCACCGTCTCGACCTTCGGGATCATCGTCGTCAGCCGATCGTACGCGTTCGAGAAAGTCCAGCGCGAGTCGGGGAACATCATGTGGGGCGTGCGCTACTCGTTCCTGCCGGGCGTCATGGCCGATCTGATCTGGATGGCGGCGCTCATCGCGCTGGCGCGCGGGGCGACGATGGGGACAGGAGCGGCGGGCGTCGGGGCGGCGGGCGGCGGAGCGGGGGGCGGGAACGGGCGACGCGTGGCCTGGCTGGCGCGCGCGGCGATCGTGGTCCTGTGCTTCAACAACGTCGCGCGCTGGCACGGGGTCTATCGCCGGCACGACGCCCACTGGCCCGAGAGCGCCGCCCGCGTCCAGGCGGTCCTCGATCGCCGCGCCCGCGGCGAGCTCCAGGTCCCGACCGAGGTGCCGGGAATCCAGATGCATCCGATGGGAACCGGGATGGAGTGGCTGACGGTCACCATCCCGCCGTCCGACCGCTGAGCCGGCGCGGGGATCGTGATGCGCGCGCCCGGCGCTAGACCCTGACTTCCGCCTAGCCCCTGACTTCCGAGCGCGGCTCCTTGAGGCGACGGCGCAGCGCCTCGTGCTCGAGCAGCATCTCCTGCGGGGTCCGGGAGCCGAACTGGCCGAAGAATTCCTCCTGGCTGCGCAGCGCCCGCAGCCAGCCCTCGTGGTCGACGGCGAGCAGCCGATCCATCTCGCTCTGGGAGAGGGAGAGACCGTCGGTATTCAGCGCGCCCTGCGTCGGCATGACGCCGATGGCGGTCTCGGTCGCGCCGCCCCGATCGTGGCAACGCTCGATCATCCACTGCAGGACGCGCAGGTTGTCGCCGAACCCGGGCCAGATGAAGCGGCCGCTGTCGTCGCGGTTGAACCAGTTCACCCGGAAGATCTTCGGAGGCCGGGAGAGGCGGCGGCCGACCTCGAGCCAGTGGCCGAAGTAGTCGGCCATGTTGTAGCCGCAGAACGGCAGCATGGCGAACGGATCGCGGCGCACGACACCGACCGCGCCGGTGGCGGCGGCGGTGGTCTCCGACGCCATGGTGGCGCCCAGGTAGACGCCGTGCTGCCAGGAGAACGCCTCGTAGACCAGGGGCACGACGTTGGCGCGCCGGGCGCCGAACAGGATGGCGCTGATCGGCACGCCGCGCGGGTTGTTCCACTCTTCGGTGTAGGTCGGCGCCTGGCGGATCGAAACCGTGAACCGGCTGTTCGGATGCGCGGCCGGCTCCTTGCTGGCCGGGGTCCAGGGCTGGCCGCGCCAGTCGGTGCACTCGGCGGGCGGATCCTCGAGCCCTTCCCAATAGACCGTGCGGTCCTTCTTGAGCGCGACATTGGTGAAGATGGCGTCCTTCTGCAGCATGGCGAGCGCGTTCGGGTTCGACTTGCTGCCGGTCCCGGGGGCCACGCCGAAGAAGCCGGCCTCGGGGTTCACCGCCCAGAGCCGTCCGTCCTCGCCCGGCCGCAGCCAGGCGATGTCGTCGCCGACCGTGAACACGCGCCAGCCGCGGAACTTCTCGGGCGGCACCAGCATGGCGAGGTTGGTCTTGCCGCAGGCGCTCGGGAACGCGCCGGCGACGTAGGTGATCCGTCCCTCGGGATCCTGGATGCCGACGATCAGCATGTGCTCGGCGAGCCAGCCTTCCTTCGAGCCGAGGGCGCTGGCGAGCCGCAACGCCATGCACTTCTTCGACAACAGGGCGTTGCCGCCGTAGCCGGAGCCGACGCTCCAGATGGTGTTGTCCTGCGGGAAGTGGCAGATGAAGCGGCGACCCTCGTTCAGGTCGGCTTTCGAGTGCAGACCCCGCGTGAAGTCGTCGGAGGAGCCGAGCTGGTCGAGAGCCACCTGCCCCATCCGCGTCATCAGCCCCATGTTGAGGGCGACGTAGACGCTGTCGGTCAGCTCCACGCCGACCTTGCTGAAAGGGGAGCCCTTCGGGCCCATCAGGAACGGCACGACGTACATCGTGCGACCCTTCATCGAGCCGGAGAAGACTCCGCCCAGGCGGTCGTACGCCTCGGCCGGCGGCATCCAGTAGTTGGTCGGCCCGGCATCGTCCTTCTCGGTGCTGCAGATGAAGGTGAGCTTCTCGGTGCGCGCCACGTCGTTCAACGCGCTGCGATGCAGGTGGCAGCCGGGCAGCTTCCGCTCGTCGAGCGGGATGAAGTCGCCCGCCCGCACCGCCTCGGCGGTCAGCCGCACGCGCTCCGCCTTGGAGCCGTCGCACCAGACCACGTGATCGGGACGGCAAAGGCGCTCGCTCTCTCCGACCCAGGCTTCCAACGTCCGATTCGCCGTCATGACGTCTGTGTCCCCCCGTGCAGCCCTCCGGAACGATGCAGATCCGAGCTGAAGGGCGAGCCCCAATTATAGGGCCGGCGGCGGCCGCGAGTCGCGGGTGGCGCGTGATAATCTCAGCCGCTCCAACCGAGGAGGCCGATGAACCGCTGGGCGAAAAGGCTGATCGTGCTGGCGGTCCTGGTGGCCGCCGTGGCGGCCCTCAAGCTCACGGTGCTGCGGCCCAAGCCTCTTCCGGTCACGATTTACAGGGTGGCGCGCGGCCCGGTCGAGGAGACGGTCAGCAACAGCAAGGCCGGGACCGTGACGGCGCGGCGGCGCGCCAAGATCAGCCCGCAGATCGGCGGACAGGTGGAGTACATCGGGCCGCGCAAGGGCGTCACGGTGAAGGAGGGCGAGGTCCTCCTGCGCATCGTCGACCATGACCTGCGCGCCAGCCTGGCGCTCGCCCGGGAGCAGGTCACCAGCGCCGAGGCGACGGCGCACGAGGCCTGCTTCACGGCCGACCAGGCGGCACGCGACCTGAAGCGCAACGAGAACCTGCGCGACGACCGGATCATCCCCGAGTCGCTCCTCGAGCAGCTCCGCAGCCAGCGCGACGCCGCGGCCGCGCGCTGCGACGCGGCGCGGGCCGCCACGGGACAGGCGCGCGCCACGGTCGGGCTGGCGCAGGCCAACCTCGACAAGGCGACCCTGCGCGCCCCGTTCGACGGCATCGTCGCCGATCTCAAGGCCGAGGTGGGCGAGTGGGCGTCGCCGTCGCCGCCGGCCCTGCCGATCCCGCCCGTGTACGACATCATCGACCCGACCTCGATCTACGTCTCGGCGCCTATCGACGAGGTCGACGCCGGCAAGCTGCGGACCGGGCTGCCCGCCCGGCTGACTCTCGATCCGTACCCGGGGAAGTCGTTTCCCGGAAAGGTCGTGCGGGTCGCGCCGTACGTCATCGATATCGAGCAGCAGAACCGCACCCTCGAGATCGAGGTCGAGTTCGACGACGCTGCCTTCAGCCGGACGCTCCTGCCCGGCACCTCCGCCGACGTCGAGGTGATCCTCAAGAGGGTCGACGACGTCCTGCGTCTGCCGGCGTACGCCATCCTGGAGGGCGGCAAGGTGCTGGTGCTCGCGGACGGCCGGCTCGAGGGACGAACGATCACGACGGGGCTGCGTAACTGGGAGTACGCCGAGGCGACCGGGGGTCTCAAGGAAGGCGACCCGGTCGTCGTGTCGCTCGACCGCGCCGAGGTGAAGGAAGGGGCGCGCGCCGTCGAGACGCCGGGCCCCGCCGCGCCGCCGCCGGGCGCTGAGGCCGCGAGACACTGAACGGCCGCCGGCCGCCGGCCGTTCGCCCGGCGCCGAGGGGGACTTCCTGATCGAGCTATCGGGTCTCACCCGCCACTACAAGGTCGGCGACCAGGTGGTGCGCGCGCTCGAGAGCGCCGACCTGACGATCCCGGGCGGCGACTACGTCGCCATCATGGGACCCTCCGGCTCGGGCAAGTCGACGCTCCTGCACCTGCTCGGCTGTCTGGACCGTCCGACCTCCGGCTCCTACCGTCTCGACGGCCGCGAGGTCGGCGCGCTCGGCGAGGAGGACCTGGCCGAGGTCCGCGGGCGGCGCATCGGGTTCGTCTTCCAGTTCTTTCATCTCGTGCCGCGGCTGACGGCGGCGGCGAACGTCGAGCTGCCGATGCTCCTCGCGGGCGTGCGTCCGGCCGAGCGGCGCGAGAGGGTCGCGGCGGCGCTGGCGTCCGTCGGGCTGTCCGACCGCGCCGACCACCGGCCCGACCAGCTCTCGGGCGGCCAGAGACAGCGCGTGGCGATCGCGAGAGCCACGGTGATGAAGCCCGCCATCCTGCTCGCCGACGAGCCGACCGGCAATCTCGACCGCGCCTCGGGACAGGAGATCATCGAGCTCCTGGAGCGCATGAACCGCGACGGGCTGACGCTCGTGGTGGTGACCCACGACCCGGAGGTCGGGCACCGCGCCCGGCGCATCGTGCGCCTGGTCGACGGGCGGATCGCCGAGGACGGGGCGCCTTCGTGAGGGCCGGGATGGGGCTCTACGAGCAGGTGCGCTTCGCCTTCTGCGCGGTGAGCGGGCACCGCCTGCGCTCGTTGCTCACGCTTCTGGGGTTCGGCATCGGCGTGGCGGCGGTGGTGCTGCTCACCGCGCTGGGGGAAGGGGCGCGGGCCTACGTCACCAGCGAGTTCATGTCGCTGGGGAGCAATCTCCTCATCGTCCTGCCGGGCCGGATCGAGACCAGCGGCGCCGCGCCGCTGATCGGCGGGAACACGCGCGACCTGACGCTCGCCGACATGGAATCGGTGCGGCGGCAGGTGCCGCGCGCCCGGCATCTCGCGCCGCTGTCGGTCGGCGCCGCGCAGGCCGCGTTCGGCGACCGGCGCCGCCAGGTCACGATTCTCGGAACGACCTCCGAGTACCTGACCCTGCGGCACATGACGCTGACGTCGGGTGAGTTCCTGCCGGCGCTGGACGCCGATCGCGAGGCACAGGTGGCGGTCATCGGCGAGACCATCCGCAAGGAGCTGTTCGGCGCCGAGAACCCGCTGGGGCGATCGATGCGCGTCGGTGAATGGCGCGTGCGCGTCATCGGCGTGCTGGAGCCGAAGGGGATGACGCTCGGGATGAACATGGACGAGGTGGTCTTCGTCCCGGTGGCCAGCGCCATGCGGATCTTCAACCAGTCGTCGTTGTTCCGCATCCTGATCGAGGCGGCCGCGCACGCCGACATCGAGGACGTGCGCCGCGACGTGCTCAAGACCCTGGCCACGCGGCACGACGGGGAGGAGGACGTGACCATCCTCACCCAGGACTCGATGCTCGCGTCGTTCAACCGGATCCTCGGCGCGCTGACCTTGTCGCTCGCGGGGATCGCGGCGGTGTCGCTGTCGGTCGCCGGGATCGGGATCATGAACGTGATGCTGGTGTCGGTCTCCGAGCGCACCTCCGAGATCGGCCTCCTGAAGGCGATCGGCGCGCCGCCGCGCGCCATCCAGCGGGTCTTCCTGGTCGAGGCGATCCTCCTGTCGCTGGCGGGCGGGATCCTGGGCCTGGCCGCCGGCTACCTGGGCGCGGGCGTGCTGGGCCACGCCTTTCCGTCCCTCCCGGCCAGACCGCCGGTCTGGGCGGTGATGGCGGCGATCGCCGTGTCGTTCGGCGCCGGCGTCGCGTTCGGCGTCATGCCGGCGCGCCGGGCCGCGCGGCTCGACCCGGTCACGGCGCTGGCGCGGCATTGACGGGCGCGGGGACGCGTCCACCGGAAGGGACCTGATGCGCGACTTCGATCTGATGCGGCTGGCCTGGGGGGCGGTGGTCGGGCACCGGCTCCGTTCGATGCTCACCGCGCTCGGGATCGCCATCGGCATCGCCGCGGTCATCCTGCTGACCTCGCTCGGGGAGGGGATCCGGATCTACGTCATCAGCGAGTTCTCTCAGTTCGGCACCAACATCGTGGCCATCAATCCCGGCAAGTCGGAGACCAGCGGCGGCAATCCCGGCGCCATCGCCGGGACGATCCGCAAGCTGACGGTGGAGGACGTCGAGGTGCTGGGCCGGCTGCCTCAGGTTGATGCGGTGATCCCGGTGGCGTTCGGCAACGCGCGGGTCGAGTTCGAGGAGCGCGGCCGGCGCGTCTTCGTCTACGGTGTGACGTCCGAGATGCCGCGGGTCTGGAAGTTCGGCGTGCGCCAGGGCCAGTTCCTGCCGCCCGGCGATCTGCGTCACGGGGCGGCCGTGGCGGCGCTGGGAGCCAAGCTGAAGACCGAGCTCTTCGGCGAGAAGAACGCCCTCGGAGAGCGGGTGCGGATCGGCTCGCGCCCGTTCCGCGTCATCGGCGTCATGGAGCCGAAGGGGCAGTTCCTCAACATCGATCTGGACGACACCGTCTTCGTGCCGGTCTCCGAGGCGATGTCGCTGCTGAACCGCGACGACCTCCTCGAGATCGACGTCCTCTACTACAACGCCGCGGAGACCCAGAACGTGGTCGACGCCATCAAGCGCGTGTTGCTCGACCGGCACGACGGCGAGGAGGACTTCACCATCACCAGCCAGGAGTCGATGCTGCAGACGCTCGACCGGATCATCGGCGTGGTCACCGCCGCCGTCGGCGCCATCGGCGGGATCTCGCTGGTGGTCGGGGCGATCGGCATCCTGACGATGATGTGGATCTCGGTGAACGAGAGCACCAGCGAGATCGGGCTTCTGCGCGCGCTCGGGGCGCGGCGCGGCCAGGTGATGGCCTACTTCCTGCTGCAGGCGGCGCTTCTGGCGACGGCGGGCGGGGCGCTGGGCGTCGGCGCCGGCCTGGGGATCATCGAGGCGCTGCACCTGTTCGTGCCGCGCTTGCCTGTCAGCACGCCGCCCGAATACGTCCTGGCGGCGCTGGCCCTGTCGTTCACGGTCGGGATGCTGAGCGGGATCCTGCCGGCGCGCCGCGCCGCGTCGCTCGATCCGATCGAGGCCCTGCGCGCCGAGTGACGGGACGCGCCGTCAGCCGGCGTCGTGGAAGATGACGCCGAGAGTGAGCCGCAGCCCCGACGCGATCCGGCTGACGCCGTGGCGCAGCGTGGCGCGGCGCCACCCGCGCGCGCCGCGGATCGGGCGGACGCTGGTCGCGAACACGACCGCCTCTCCCTGAGCCAGGGCCAGGGCGGTGCCGATCGACTGCTCGCGGGGGCGCTGCTCGAGGAAGAGGTTCTCGCCGCCGGCGAAGTCGATCCCCGGCCGACTCAGCAGGAACGTCATCTGGAGCGGGAAGGCGACCTGGCCGTAGAGATCCTGGTGCATGCGGTTGTAGCCGCCGGCGCCGTAGCGCAGGAGGAGCGGCGTCGGCTTCACCTGGCCCCGACGATGGCACAGCCGCAGGAACGCCGGGAGACTCTCAGGGTAGCGCGTCCTGCCGCCGAGCGCCTTCTGCCAGCGATTGGCGACGTCGGCGAGCGGCGGATAGGCCGCCTCGCGCAGCGCCTGGACGGCGGCCGGCAGCGGCGCCCCGAAGTAGCGGTACTCGCCGGCTCCGAAGCGCAGCCGCTCCATCGTCACCTGCTTGCGGAACAGCGACGCGTCGTCCCACAGCGCCGCGACGGCGGCGCACTCCGCGGGATCGAGGAGGGCCGGCAGCCGGGCGCATCCGTGCGCGTCGAGGTCGGCGCCGACCGCCGCCCAGTCGACGGCGGCGAGACGGCGCGCCGGCCCGGAGCGGCGCCTGGCCGCGCCGGCCGCCGCGTCCGGCTTCGGGCTCACGCCGCGTCCGGGCGGCAGACCCGGCACGGCCTGTAGCCGACCGACCGGGCGTCCTCGACGCCGGCGAAGACGACGCGGTTCTCGTCGCGCGCCCGCCCGAGCGCCGGGCACCCGACGCGACACAGGATGCGCGTCGTGGTGCACCCTTCGAGCACCGGCGTGGTGCGCTCGAGCTCGAGGAGGTCCGACTTCATCGCCAGCCCGAAGCCGTAGCCGCCGAGCGTGGCGTCGCCGCGCAGCACGCGGTGGCAGGGGACGATGAACGGCACCGGGTTCCGGCCCAGGGCGGTGCCGACGGCGCGCGCCGCGCCGGTGTTGCCGATCCGGTCGGCGAGGAACGAGTACGAGCGCGTCTCGCCGAACGGGATGCGGACCGACTCCTCGAGCACGCGGCGCTGGAACTCCGGCAGCGGCGTCAGATCGACCGGCACCGAGAAGAACGATCGCCGCCCGTCGACGTATTCCAGGAGCTCGGAGCGCCCCTGCTCGGCGAAACGGCGTGCCGCGGAGCCCGCGGACTCGCCGCGTGTCCCGGGGTGGATGGCCACGACGCCGCGCTCGCTGGCGTCGACCACGAACCCGCGCCTGATCCTGTCGAGCGTGTCGAGACGGCGCCGCGCCTGGCGCACGATGCGGCGCACCTGCGTCGCCTCCATCCCCTCCGGCCGCAGCCGCGCCCGGAGCGTCGCCTCCAGATCGAACAGCGTTCCCTGATCGTGACTCGTCATCGTCGTTCCTCCCGCAGCGCCGCGCGCAGGATCGACTTGCCCCGCGCCAGCTGGCTCTTCACCGTGTTCACCTTGATCCCCCGCACCCGCGCCAGCTCGCGATACGACAACCCCTCGGCGTAGCGCAGGATGATGAGGGCACGCGCCTCGTCCGCCACCTTCGCGAGCGCCCGGTCGATGTCGATCCGCTCCGCCGTGCCGTCCGGGCGTCCACGCGGCGGCGGCGCTTCGTTGACCTCGGGGCGCGCCCGCCGGCGCCGGATCTCGTCGAAGCAGACATTGGCGAGAATCCGGTAGAGCCAGGTCGAGACCGCCCACTCCGGACGGTAGCCGCCGGCCGCCGTGAAGCACTTCATGAAAGCGCGCTGCACCGCGTCCTCGGCGTCGGCACGCGACCCCAGGAGGCGCCGCGCCACGCCCTGCATCCGCCCGCCGTGCCGCGTCACCAGCTCGGTGAACGCCGCTTCGTCGCCGTGTCGGATGCGCCGCATCAGGGCCCGGTCGTCGTTCATGATGGTCATCGTGAGTGTATACGGACAGGGCGGCCGGTTCGGGTGCATCGCGGCGCGGCACCCTGTACAATGCCGGCCGTCATGAGCGATTCCGGCGGAGCGGCGCGCGCGCCGCAAGGTCCCATGCTCCCGGCCCGGCTCAAGCCGGGCGTCACCCCCGAGACGCTCGCCGGACTCGCCCCGCGCCCGCAGGCGGTCGACGGCCGGGCGCGCACGCTGCGCGGCCGCACGCTCATCTTCTGGGATCCGGCGCGTCCCGGGCAGAAGCGCGACGCCATCGACACCGACCAGATCACGCCGGCCGCCGACTGCGTCTCCGAGAGCCTGGACAGGCTCGACGAGCTCTGGAAGGCGGGCTCGTTCCGCTACCTGATGCCCGATTTCCGGAAGCGCGTCCACGCCGGCGAGACGTTCGTCATCGCGGGTGACAGGTTCGCCATCGGCTCGTCGCGCGAGATGTCGCCCGCCGGTCTCAAGGGGGTCGCCGACGAGGCCGGGCTCGAGATGGTGATCATCTGCGGCGCCAACATGGGGGACATCTTCCGCCGCAACGCCATCAATCTGGGGCTGCACGTCGTGCAGTGCCCGGAGGCGGTGGCCGACGCGAAGGACGGCGACGAGATGTCGTTCGACACCGGCACGCGGGCGGTCGCCAACCTGACGCAGCGCCGCGACTACACGCCGGTGCCGCTGACCGAGAAGGAGGAGGAGATCCGGCGCGATGGCGGCATCTACGAGGTCGGCCGGCGCGAGTTCGCCGCCTCGGTGAAGAGGACGCCGCGCGTCGCGTTCCCCGATGGCGCCGCGGCCCGCCGCATGACGCTCACCGAGCAGATCCTCTGGGCGCACCGGGTCGACGCCGACGCCCAGGTCGCGCCGGGGAAGACGCTGCGGGTCCAGGCCGACCTGCTGCCGGGATCGGACGGGACCGCGCCCTTCGCCATCCACACCTTCAACCAGATCACGGGCGGGAGCACCATCTTCCCGCGCCAGATCGCCATCGCCGCCGATCACTTCGTCTTCACCGGCAAGACGTCGGACGACCACCAGACGGAGATCTCACGCCAGTTCGCGCGTCACCATGATCTCCGCAAGCCGCACTATGCCGCGCCCGGCGACGGCATCTTCCATTTCTATTTCCCCGAGCAGGGACTGGTCGTGCCGGGGTCGTTCGTGCCCGGAGCCGATTCGCACAGCCGCGCCTACGGGGCGTACGGCGCCGTCGGCATCGGCATCGGCAGCACGACGCTCGGGTTCGGCTGGGCGACGGGGGCGATCTACGTCAGCGTGGCGAAGCAGCGCCGGGTGACGTTCGGCGGGCGGTTGCAGCCGTGGGTCGGCGGGAAGGACATCGTCCTCGAGCTGCTGCGCCGCTGGGGGAAAGCGCAGGCGCAGGGGATGGGGGTCGAGTTCATCGACGGGGGGCAGCAATTGCCGATGACCTCCCGCAATACCATCGCCAACATGATGGCCGAGGCGGAGGCACAGAACGGCATCTTCCCGCAGGACGCCATCACCGACGCCTGGTTCGCGGCGCGCGGCATCGCCCTGCCGTACCCGCGTCTGGCGCCGGGCCCCGACGCCGTCTTCGCCATCGACGAGGCGTTCGATCTCGCCGCCGTCGTGCCGATGGTCGCCAAGCCTTTCAGCCCCGGCAACGCCTACCCGGCCGAGGAGGTGGCGCGCGAGCGGCTGACGTTCCAAAAGGCGCTCATCGGGTCGTGCACCAACGGCTCGTACGACGATCTCCTCGGCGCGGCGCTGGTGCTGCGCGCGGCGCGCGCCGCCGGCCACTCCCACGTCGCGCGCGGCGTCGAGTTCGTCATCTTCCCCGGCAGCGGCAAGGTCAAGCAGGAGATCGAGCGCCCGGAGAACCGGCTGGAAGGGGAGACGATCGCCCAGGTGCTCCGCAGCGTCGGCGGCGTCATCCGCGACTCATGGTGCGGCCCCTGTTTCGGCCAGGGCCCGGATGCGCTCGTCTCCGGACAGCGAGCCATCACTTCATTCAACCGCAACTGGCAGAACCGCATGGGGCTGGGAGGCGAGGGGTATCTCGCCAGCCCTCAAGTGGTCGCCGCCTCGGCGATCGCCGGCTACATGGCGCCGCCGTCCGAGCTCGGCCTGCGCTGGGACCCGGAGCGTTTCGCGGTCTGAAACGAAAATCGGGAGGGCGCCCCGCGCTCCGCGCCCATCCTTTTTCGACACCCACCCTTCCCATCGGCGGTATGCTGTGGGCGCATCTCGCTCGTCGCCGCATTGCTCGCCGCAAAGGAAGGTCGGTCATGTGCTCCTCCGCCCGTCTCCGTCCGTGGATGAAGTCCGTCCTCCCGTCGATCGTCATCGCGCTCGCCGCCGCGGTCTTGACCGGCCCGGCCGTCGCCCTGCCGCGCGACCTGACCTTCGCCCAGCGCGTCGAGGCGCAGCGGGCGATCGAGCGGGTCTACTACACCCACCGCAGTGGTGGTGCGCGCGGGTTCGAGGCGGAGGTGCCCGATTCCCTGCTGGAGCGCAAGGTGCGAACCTACCTCGCCGAATCGGTCGCGCTCGAGGAGGTCTGGCACACGCCGGTGACGGCGACGATGCTGCGCCGCGAGGTCGACCGGATGACCGCAGGGAGCCGTCTGCCCGAGCGGCTAGGCGAGATCCGGGCGGCGCTCGGGAACGACGATCGCCTGATGGCCGAGACCCTGGCCCGGGCGACCCTGGTCGACCGGCTGTGCCGCAGCTTCCTGGCGAAGGATTCGCGTATGGCGACGCGCGACTGGGACACCTGGTGGGCGGAATCGATGCCGCGCTTCGATCCGTACCGCGCGGGCACGGTCGTCGAAGAGTCGCCGGACCAGCCCGCGATCGCCGCTATCCCCCTTGCGCCGTCCCAGAACGGCCGCCCGACACCCGACGCCTCCTCCTGCGCCTTCCAGGATGTCTGGGGGAAAGGGCAGCCCGACTCTCTCCCGAGCGGCATCGGTCTCGACGTGATGGTCTGGACCGGCAGCGAAGTGATCGTCTGGACCGGCCCGGGGAGCCGGTACGATCCCGCCACCGACAGCTGGCACGCGACGACCCTCGTGGGCGCGCCTGCCGGGAGATCGGGGCACACCGCCGTCTGGACGGGGAGCGAGATGATCGTCTGGGGCGGCATCGACAGCGCCACGATGCTCCATCTGAATACGGGGGGGCGTTACGACCCGGTCGCCGATTCCTGGACCCCGACCTCCACCGTCGGCGCCCCGCCGCGCACGGCCAACCACCTGGCGGTCTGGACGGGATCGCGGATGGTCGTCTGGGGCGGCGACTCCGGGACCAATGTCGGCGGGCGGTACGACCCGGCGACCGACAGCTGGCAGGCGACGTCCACGATCAACGCGGCGGGGGGGCGTGCCAACAGCACCGCGGTCTGGAGCGGCACGGAGATGATCGTCTGGGGTGGCTTCGCCTCCGACGCCGGTGGCCGCTACAACCCCGTGACCGATCTCTGGGCCCCGATCTCGGTGGTCAATGCCCCCCAGTTCCTGCGGGTCGGGCACTCCGCGGTCTGGACCGGTTCGCGAATGCTGATCTGGGGAGGAATGGACGCCGGCTTCGCTCCGACCGGAGGGCTCTATGATCCGGTGAGCGACACTTGGACTCCGGTGACGAGCGCGGGCGCTCCCACGAATCGCGCCTACCACGCGACGGTCTGGACCGGCACCGAGATGATCGTCTGGGGCGGCAGGGACTTCACGAGCAGCCCGCCGAAGCCACCGCCGAAGACGGGCGGCCGCTACAACCCCGCGACCGACACCTGGCATCCGATCTCGGCGGTCAACACGCCGACTCCCTCCTCCACGGCCAAGGGCATCTGGACCGGGGACCTCATGGTCACCTTCTCCAGCACTCCGACTGTGGGTGGCCGGTACCGTCTCTCGACCGATTCCTGGACCCCGACCTCGTCCACGCGCAAGGCGCCGCTGTCCACCAAGCAACCGGCCGTCGTCTGGACCGGCGCCGAGATGATCGTCTGGGGAGGCCCGGGACTGAACGAAGGCGGCCGGTACGACGCAACCACCGACACCTGGTCCGTGACGACCCAGATCGGGGCGCCTCCGCCAAGATCCGGAGCGACCGTGGTCTGGAGCGGCGATCAGATGATCCTCTGGGGAGGCGCCACGAACGCCGGCGCGCTGCTGGGCACAGGGGCGCGGTACAGCCCGCTCACCGATACGTGGACCGGGATGTCCGCGACCAATGCGCCTCAGGCCCGCGAGCAACACACGGCGATCTGGACCGGGACGGAGATGATCGTCTGGGGCGGCGATGGCACGACGGGGCTCTTCGGTGACGGGGGCCGCTACGAACCGGTGGCCGACACCTGGGCCCCGGTTCCGATCTCGGGGGCACCCGACCCGCGCAACGGCCACACCTCAGTCTGGACCGGCCACGAGATGGTCATCTGGGGAGGCAATATCGAAGGAGCCCAGGCCGTCGACACGGGAGGGCGCTTCGACCCGGCGGGCGCCGGCGGTGCCGGCGCCTGGAGCGCCACGACAGAGACCGGAGCGGCGCTCCGCCGCGCCGGCCACACCGCCATCTGGACGGGAACGGAGATGATCGTCTGGGGCGGAGGCAGCGACCTGTTCATCGGCTCGACCGGCGGCCGCTACGATCCCGCGGCGGACCATTGGACGCCGATGAGCACCACCAACGCGCCGTCCAGGAGGGTGGGGTACGCCGTGGTCTGGACCGGGACCGAGATGATCGTCTGGGGCGGGTTCGATTCGGACTCCAACGGCCTGATCTCCTTCGCCGACGGCGCGCGCTATTCTCCCGCGGCGAACACCTGGACGCCGACCACGAATACGAACCGGCCTGTCAATCGCGCTTACCCCGCGGCCGTCTGGACCGGCCGCGCCATGCTGGTCTGGGACGGACAGTGCTGGTGCGGCGACCTGGTCACCCCGATCGACGATGTGGCGATGAACTGGTACGGCAACGCGCAGGCCACGCCGCCCGGCGATCTCGACGGCGACGGCGTCACGAACTGCTTCGACTGCGACGACCACAACCCGGGCGCGTGGGGGATCCCGGGCGAAGTGAACGGCCTGATGTTCGACGTCGACGACGTCACGCTCTCATGGTCGCCGCCGGTCGATCCGGGGGCCGCCTCGGTCTCATACGACCTCCTGAGGTCGAACGTCGCATCCGACTTCCAGTCGGCGGCGGTCTGCCTGGACTCCGGGATCCCCGGTCCGAGCGCTCCCGATGCGGCCGCGCCGGCGCTGAACAAGTTCTTCTACTACCTGGCGCGGGCGCGCAACGCCTGTCCGGGTGGAGTGGGGACGGTGGGTGCGGGCTCTTCGGGCGTGCCACGGGCGGCGCTGGTCTGCCCGTAGGGCCCGGCTGTCTCGCGGGGCGGGAGGAGCCTACTTCTTCTTCGGCGGTGGCCCGGCCTTGGCCTTCGCGGCGTCCTCGGCGTCCCACTGGGCATGCTCGAGCATGTGCTCGCCGATGTACCGCGCCAGGATGTCGGCCGGCCATTCGCCCAGCACCACCTCGACCTGCTTCGAGGCGCCGTTGCGCTTGATGGTGTATTGCACGGCCTGACCCGGCTTCCACTCCTTGCGGGCCTTCATGAGGGCGTCGTCGTTCGCGCTCTTCATCTCGACGCCGTTGAGGGCGAACAGGATGTCTCCGGGGAGAAGTCCGGCCTTCTCGGCCGGGCTGCCGGGCACCACCTTGGTGACCTTGGGGCCGTCGGGATCCTTGGGCTCGTACTCGATCCCGATCCAGCCGGCCGACTTCAGCCGATGAGCCATCGAGTTGAGGCATTCCTGGGTGGTGTAGGGGCACTTCGGGTGCTGCTCGCCGGACGACGACGCGGACGGCTGGCTGGACGACGAGTCGGATGTCGGAGCGGGCGACGGAGATCCCGACCCGGTCTTGCTGGCTTGAGGGTGGTTACCCGGCGCGACCGGCCCTCCCGCGAAGAGAAGCGGCGTGCCGATCAGGATTCCGGCCACAGCCGCGCTGGCCCATCGTCTCAACATCGTCGATTCCCCATTCCTCTGCATGATATATCGCACCTGCGCCGCCATCACAAGGAAGCGCGGGCCCGCTGGTCGGGTGGTGGTCCGGAAACCAGCCAGCGAGCCCGCGCCCTGGATGAAGGGGTCGGCGACGATCCGCCTTCCCCGGGGTACAACCGTGGCCGGGAGGGAGTTACTTCGCGGCCACAGCCGTCGATGCGTGCTCCAGCATGTGCTCGCCGACGAACCGCGCCAGCACGTCGGCCGGCATCGGCGCCAGCGTGAGGGAGATGTCCTTCGAGCCGCCCCCGCGCTTGACCGTGTAGTTCACGGTCTGACCCGGCTTCCAATCCTTGCGCGCCTTGGAGAGCGCCTCCTCGTTCTTGTCGTTGATCTCCACGCCGTTCAGGGCGAAGAGCAGGTCGCCCGGCTGCAGGCCGGCCGACTCCGCCGGGCTGCCGGGGACGACCTTCAGGATCGTCAGCGCGCCGGTCGTCTCGTCCTGGTCCATCTCGATCCCCACCCAGCCGCTGTTCTTCATCTTCGCGGCCATGTGATCGAGGCAATCCTGGGTGTTCATGGTGCACTTGCCGTGGTACCCGGCGTGCGCCGCCGAGGCCTTCGCGTCCTTGTCCTTGCAATCGTCGCCGCCCGCGAACAGGAGCGGCAGCGTCGCGATCAGCACCACGGCCAGGACCTTCACCCACTTCATCGTGCTCGACATGTCCGATCTCCTCGTTGATGAACGGAACCGCCCGGCAGCCGCCTCTCGCCGATTGCTCTGTTGCTCGCTCTGTGAGGGTGGGATGTGTGAGGAGGGAATGGCACCACGGGGCACTTCGTGGCGGCTGCCGGGCTGGTTCGTTGTGACTTTCATTTGCGGATCCCCGTGGCACTTCCTGTCGCCGGTAAGAGTACGGGGTGGGGGTGTAAAAGTCCTGACGGGCCGGGTAAAACGATGTCTCCGTTGTCAACGGGGTGTAAAGCCTCGTTCGGACGGCGGCGGAGGCGTGCGGCACGCGGTATAGTCCGCGCATGACGGACGAAAGATCGGATCGCTCGCTGATGCGGTTCGTGCGGCGGCACACGCTGTGGGCGGGGTTCGCCGCGGCGCTCCTGCCGCTTCTCGTCCTGTTCGGGTTCCAGATCGTCTGGCTCAAGCGGCTGCAGGAGACCACCGCGATCGCGCGACGCGCATCGCTCGACAATTATCTCGAATCGGTCGGCAACGACGTCCAGTTCTTCTATCGCGGGCTGGCGGAGCGCACGCTCAACGTGCCCGCCGACGTGTTCCTCGACTCCCAGCTCGATCGCCTGGCGACGCTCTGGACCCAGAAGCCGATCGGCCCGGTCGGCCGGCTGTTCACCGTCGACTTCACCCACCAGCCGTACGGCGAGTACCGCCTCCTCGATCCGGCGAGCGGCCGGCTCCTCGCGTTCCCGGCGAACGACGAGGCGATGGCGATGATCGCGGCCGCCACGCCCTGGCAGATGCGCGCCTACCGACACGGCCGGTTCGAGAGCAACGGCGTGCTGGTCGACGAGCGCAATCCGGAGTTCCGGATCGTCCTGAACCCGGTCACCGACACCGAGGGCCGCGTCGTCGCCGTGGCCGGACTCGTCGTCGACGTCGACTACTTCCGCAAGACGCTGCTGCCGGAGGTGATCGGGAAGTCGCTGCGCGAGTTCTTTCCCAACAACGTCGAGGGGGACATCGAGGTGTTCGTCAAGGACGCGCAGGGGCGGCTGATGTACGGCGCCGAGGATCCCGCCGACAAGGCCCTGGTGGTCACCAGCCGGTTCCCCTTCGTGTTCGGCGACTGGACGCTGGTGCTCCACAGCCATCGCTCCACCCCCGAACGACTGGCCCGCGCCAACTTCGCCATCAACGTCACCCTGGTGGCGCTGCTGACCGCGGTCCTGATGGGCGGCATCGCGCTGGCGCTGCGCACCGCCGACCGCGCCATGCGCCTGTCGCAGATGAAATCGGATTTCGTCTCCAACGTGTCGCACGAGCTGCGCACGCCGATCGCCTCGATCCGGGTGTTCGCCGAGCTCCTGCGCCTCGGGAGAGTGCAGACGCCGGAGAAGGTGCGCGAGTACGGAGAGTACATCGAGCGGGAGAGCCGCCGGCTGTCGCGTCTGATCGAGAACATCCTCGACTTCGCGCGCATCGAGTCGGGGCGCAAGACCTACAGCTTCGCCCCGGTCGACGTGGCCCGGGTGGTGGAGGCGACGCTGCAGAGCTTCGAGCCGCACCTGGCTCACAGCGGGTTCACCTGCACGCTCCGGGCGCCCGCGGAGCCGCTCCCGCCGGTGCGCGCCGACGCCGACGCGCTGGGGCAGGCGATCCACAATCTCCTCGACAACGCCGTGAAGTTTTCGGGCGAGGCCCGCGCCATCGAAGTGAGGCTGGCGCTCGAGGACGGGGAGATCGTCGTCGCGGTCGCCGACCGCGGCATCGGCATCGCCCGCGAGGAGCAGGCGCGCATCTTCGAGCGCTTCCATCGCGTCGGCACCGGTCTGGTGCACGAGGTGAAGGGGAGCGGTCTCGGGCTGTCGCTGGTGCATCACATCATGCAGGTCCACGGCGGACGGGTGACGGTCGACAGCGAGCCCGGGAAAGGCAGCACCTTCGCCCTCCACCTTCCGGTAGGATCGGGGGCCTGAACCGGACCGGGAGGGGCGGGGGACCATGCCGAAGGTGCTGATCGTGGAGGACGACGAGTCGATGGGGACCGCCCTGAAGGACGGCTTCTCCTATGAAGGATACGAGGTGGTGTTCGCGGGCGACGGCGTCGAGGGGCTCCGCCTGGCGATTGAGCGCGCGCCGGACCTCGTCATCCTCGACGTGATGCTTCCGAAAATGAGCGGCTTCGACGTCTGCAAGGAGATCCGCAAGACCGGCAGCGCCGTGCCGGTCATCATGCTGACGGCGCGCGGCCAGGAGATCGACAAGGTGCTCGGCCTGAAGCTCGGGGCCGACGACTACGTGACCAAGCCGTTCGGCTTCATGGAGCTGATGGCGCGCGTCGAGGCGCTCCTGCGCCGCGCCTCCGGCCAGACCGGGCGCGCCGAGTCGTACACGTTCGGCGACGTCTCGGTCGACTTCAAGCGGGGCGAGGTGCGCCGCAAGGGCAAGCCGATCGAGATGTCGGCGCGCGAGATGCGGCTCCTGCAGTATTTCGTCGAGCACCGGGGCGAGGTGATCGCGCGCGACCGGCTGCTCGACGAGGTGTGGGGCTACGACGAGGCGCCGCTGACGCGCACCGTCGACATGCACGTGGCCAAGCTGCGCAAGAAGATCGAATCGCGTCCCGCCGATCCGCAGTTCCTGCTGACCGTCCACGGCATGGGGTACAAGTTCAATGGGTGAGCCGCGCGCGGCCATCGCGGTTCTCGATTTCGGCGGCCAGTACGCCCATCTCATCGCGACCAAGGTGCGCGCGCTCGGCGTGCTGGCGGAGATCCGCGATCCCGACGACCCGGTCGGAAGCTACGCCGGCTACCGGGGTCTCATCCTGTCGGGCAGCCCGTCGCTGAGCGCGCACGACGAGGACTCGGGCTGGACCCGCGCGGTGCTCGATCTCGAGGTGCCGGTCCTGGGGTTCTGCTTCGGGCACCAGGAGATCGCCAAGCACGCGGGCGGCGCCGTCGAGCACACGCGGCGCGAGTACGGCCCGGCCACGCTGCACGTCGTCGGCCGCTCGCCCCTGTTCGAAGGTCTCGCGAGCGAGGAGCTGGTCTGGATGAGCCACGGCGACACCGTGACGCGTCTCGCCGGCGGCTTCGTCGAGATCGGCTATTCGACCGGAGGCACGGATCGCACCCGGGACCATCGCAACGCCGCCATCGCCCACGAGGGGCGGCGTCAGTACGGCCTGCAGTTCCATCCCGAGGTGGACGACACGCCGTGCGGCGCGCGCATCCTGGACAACTTCGTGCGGGGCCTCTGCGGGGCGAAGCGCGACTGGGCCGTGAAGGATCAGGTGGCGGAGCGCGCCGCCGCCATCCGGGCGGAGGTCGGGGATCGCGAGGTGCTCCTGCTGGCGTCGGGCGGGGTGGACTCCACGGTGGCGGCGCGCCTGTTCGAGCGCGCGCTCGGCGCGGCGCGTCTCAAGCTCCTGCACATCGACAACGGCCTGATGCGCCAGGATGAAAGCGCCGGGGTCGTCGCCCGTTTCCGCGCGCTTGGTCTGGGTCCCGCGCTGCGGCACGTCGACGCCTCGGCCGAGTTCCTCGACGCGCTGGACGGTCTGGTCGAGCCCGAGGCGAAGCGCAAAGCGATCGGCGACACCTTCGTGAAGGTGTTCGAGCGCGAGGCGCGCGCCCTGGGCCTGGGCGACGTGCTTCTCGGCCAGGGGACGATCTATCCCGACACCATCGAGACCGGCGGCACCAAGCGGGCCGACGTCATCAAGACGCACCACAACCGGGTGCCGATCATCCAGGAGATGATGCGGCAGGGCCGGGTGATCGAGCCGCTCAAGGATCTCTACAAGACCGAGGTGCGCGAGCTGGGAAGAGCGCTCGGGCTCGACCCGGCGAGCATCGACCGTCATCCGTTCCCCGGTCCGGGACTCGGCATCCGCGTCGCCGCCGCCCTCCGCGTGCCCGACGGGTTCGACGCGCCGCGCCTGGGCGCCGAGATCGGCGCCGCGCTCGCGGGGACCGGTCTCGCCGGGCTGCCGCTGCCGGTCCGATCCGTGGGTGTGAAGGCGGATCTGCGCAGCTACGAGCACCCCGTGCTGCTCAGCGGACCGTTCCCGGGCTGGGAGCGGCTCACGGAGATCGCCGCCGGTCTGGCGAAACAGGTGCAGGGGCTCAATCGTTGCCTCTACGATCTCTCGGATCTCCGCCCGCGGGAGGCGCGTCTTGTGCCGGCGACGGTGACGCGGTCGCGGCTCGACCTGCTGCGCCGGCTCGACGCCGTCGTCATGGGGGCGCTCGAGCGCTTCGGGCTGATGCGCGAGGTCTGGCAATGCCCCACGGTCCTCGTCCCGGTGAGCCTCGACAGCCGCGGCCGCGAGCTGGTGGTCGTGCGCCCGGTGCATTCCGAGCGCGCCATGACGGCGCGTCCCGCCTGGCTCGGCGACGACTGCGCGCGCGCCATCACCGCGACCCTGATGACATTCGACGGCGTCGCCGGCGTCGCCATCGACGCGACCACCAAGCCCCCCGCCACCATCGAATGGGAGTGAGCCGCCCTTGAAACACGCCGCCACGCGTGTGACCATGGGGGCTCGTTGTTCGTTCATCCCACAAGGAGGTGCTGATCATGTTCAGGCTCTTTGCAACGACGATCCTTGCGTCGTGCCTGACCGTTCTCGGCGGGTGCGCCGCGAAACCGACGGTTGAGAAGACGGTCCCGGGAGGGACCGCGCTTGAAGTCGAATTGCTCGACGGGCTGTCGAGCGCCAGCAGCTCGCAAGGCGACGCGGTCTCGGCGCGTGTCGCGCAGGACGTGGCGGTCGGCGGCAAGGTGGTGATCCCCGCCGGCGCCACGGTGAGCGGCACGATCACCGAGGCGCGCGGTCTCAAGACGATCGGCGGCCGCGCCCTGCTCAGCGTGCGGTTCCATTCGATCGACCTGCCGACCGGGGAGGCGCCGATCCAGGCGTCGTTCTCCAGGCAGGGGAAGAGCGAGACGAAGAAGGATGCCGTCACCATCGGTGGCGCGGCCGCCGGCGGCGCCCTCCTCGGACGGATGCTCGACAAGAACCATCCGGGGAACGGCACCGTCGCCGGTCTGGTCGTGGGCGGCGCCGCCGGCACGGCGATCGCCGCAGGAACCAAGGGGGAGGAGATCGTCCTCCCGGCCGGGACCCGTCTTGCGCTCCACCTCCAGAGTCCGATCACGGTGAAGATCGAGGCCTGATCGTCCGGTCTTCGATCGACGCATCGAAGTGCAGGGCGGCGGCGCCGCCGGACTCGTGCCGGCGGCGCCGCCCGCCTTTCTGCTAGACTCCGCGCTCCATGGCGCTTTCCCCGGGTTCCCGTCTCGGTCCCTACGAAATCGCCGCCCCCATCGGCGCGGGTGGGATGGGCGAGGTCTATCGCGCCCGTGACACCCGTCTGGGGCGCGACGTCGCGATCAAGGTCCTGCCGCAGCACCTGTCGGGCGACCCGGGGCGGCGCGAGCGCTTCGAGCGCGAGGCGCGGGTCATCTCCACGCTGAACCACCCGCACATTTGCACCCTGTTCGACATCGGATCGCAGGAGACGCCGCAGGGGACGATCGAGTTCCTGGTCATGGAGCACATCGAGGGAGAAACCCTGGCCGGGCGTCTGATGAAAGGGGCGCTGCCGCCGGATCAGGTGCTGCGCACGGCGCTCGAGATCGCCGATGCTCTCGACCGGGCGCACCGCCAGGGGGTCATCCATCGGGATCTCAAGCCCGCCAACGTCATGCTCACCAGGAGCGGCGCGAAGCTGCTCGACTTCGGTCTCGCGAAGCTGACCGAGGGGAGCGCGGCGCAGGGATCGGGAAGCGGCGGCCCGTCCGGCGGCTCGGGCGGTCCCGGAGCGGCGGGCCTCGGCGCGTCGGGACGCGCCTTCGCCGAGGGCTCGCTCCTGGCGACCGCGACACGCGACCTGACGACGGCCGGCGCGCTGCTGGGCACGTTTCAGTACATGGCCCCCGAGCAGCTCGAAGGGACGGAGGCCGACGCCCGCACCGACATCTTCGCGTTCGGCGTCCTGGTCTACGAGATGGCGACCGGGCACAAGGCGTTCGAGGGGAAGAGCCAGGCCTCGCTCATCGCCTCGGTGCTCAAGGAGCAGCCGCGGCCGATCTCCGAATGGCAGCCGATGAGCCCCGCGGGGCTCGAGCGCGTCGTGCGCGCCTGCCTGGCGAAGGATCCCGACGATCGCGTCCAGACGGCGCGGGACGTGAAGATGCAGCTGGAGTGGGTGACCGATGGCAGCCTCACCGGGGTGTCGTCCGGCAGCGCGGCGCGCGCCGTCGCCGGTTCGTCGCCCGGTGTATCGATCGCCGGCCAGCCGGCCGGCGGCCTCGCTCCCGCCCGCCGCGCACGCACCGCCTGGCTCGCGGCGCCGCTCCTCCTCGTGTTCGGCGCGCTGGGGGCCGGTCTGGGATATTTCCTGCATCCCGCACCGTCGCCCCAGATCCTGCGGGTCAACATCCAGCTGCCGCCGAAGACGGCGCTCGACTCGCAGAACGCGTCGCTGGCCTTGTCCCCCGACGGGCTGACCCTGGCCTACGCGGGCGTCGGCCAGGACGGCAAGCAGCGTCTCTGGGTCCGGGCCCTCGACGGATTGCAGCCGCAACCGCTCAGCGGAACCGAGAACGCGAGCTATCCCTTCTGGTCGCCCGATGGGAAGTACCTCGGTTTCTTCGCCGACCAGAAACTGAAGAAGGTGCAGTCCTCGGGGGGGACGGTCCAGACCTTGTGCGACGCGCCGGACGGACGCGGCGCCTCCTGGAGCGTCGCCGGCATGATCGCCTTCGCGCCGTCGCCGTATGGCGGCCTGCAGATGATCCCGGCGGCCGGCGGCACGCCCGTCACCCTGACCTCGCCCGAGATCGAAGGCTCGACGCACCGCCTGCCACGATTCCTGCCGGACGGCAAGCGGCTTCTGTTCCTCATCAGCATTCCGGGAAAGGAAGGGTCGGTCGGGATCCACGCGCTCGACCTGGCGACCAGGAAGGTCACCCTGGTCGCCAAGGAGAACAGCGGCGGGCTCTACGTGCCGCCCGGCTATCTCGCCTTCGTGCGCGAGGGGAACCTCCTGGCGCAAAAGTTCGATCCGGCCACCCTGACCGTCAGCGGCGAGGCGACACCGATCGCGGAGAAGGTGCAATACAACCCGAGCCGCTGGACCGGCGGCTACGCTTTCTCCGACACCGGACTGCTCGTCTATCAGGGAGGATCCGGAGTCGTGAAGGGTCGCCTCACCTGGTTCGATCTGGACGGCAAGGAGATCGGGGCGATCGGGGAGCCGGCCAACTTCGTCGAGCTGGCCGTGTCGCCCGATCTCAAGCGCGCGGTGGTGACGCTCTGGAGCGGCACCGGGGCGCCCGATCTGTGGCTCTACGATCTGGTGCGCGGGGTCGGGAGCCGGTTCACCTTCACGACATCCGGGGGCACGTCACCGGTCTGGTCGCCCGACAACCGGGAGGTCGCCTACACCGACACCGCGAACCGGATGTACGTCAAGGCGGCCGACGGCGCCACCGAGCCCCGCGCCGTCATCGGGACCCCGGGCACCAACCGGACCCTGACCCAATGGCTGCCGGACGGGAGCGGCCTGCTCTACTGGGAGCAAGGACCGAAGACCGGCATCGATCTCTTCCTGCTGCCGCTCAAGGGGGACGGGAAACCCCGGCCGATCCTGAACACGGCGGCCAACGAGCGTGACGGGCGGGTCTCTCCCGACGGCCGCTGGCTCCTGTACAACTCGGACGAGTCGGGCCGCCAGGAAGAGTACGTGGTGTCATATCCGGGCCAGGGCGGGAAATGGCAGGTGTCGCCGTCCGGAGCCGGCGGGGGGGAGTGGATCGACGCCGGCCGGCGCATCGTCTACCTCGACTCCGACGGCAAGATGATGTCGGTCGACGTCGCCGTGGCCGGCACCAACCTCACCATCGGCGCGCCGCGCCAGATCTTCGGCGGCCGCGCTCTCGCGAGTCCGGGCGCCATCGACCAGGGCGGCAAGCGGGTCCTGCTGGCGCAGCCGATCGAAGAGGCGAGCCTCTCCACGCTCGTCCTGATGACCGACTGGACCTCGGTCCTGCCGAAGTAGAAATCTGGTAGATTGCAGTCCTCTCGGCCCCCTGGCCATGGAGGATCGTTCATGCACGCACGCGTCCGTGTCGCTTGCCGCCTGGGTGTTCTGTCCCTTCCGTTCCTGGCCCTGCTGATGGCCGCCGCTCCGCCCGCGGCCCAGCCCCCGTCCGCGGCGCAGCCTCCGGCGCCCGGGCCGAAGAAGGCAGTGGCCCCGGGCGAGGAGATCGGCCGCATCGATCGGTCCATCCTCGACGATCCAGGACGGCCCGCCGACGAGAAGGCCCAGGATCCCGGGCGCAAGGCGCTCGAGGTCTACGAGTGGCTCGGCGTGAAGCCGGGCATGATCGTGGCCGACGTGTTTCCGGCAGCGGGGTACAACACATACCTGCTCTCCAAGGTGGTGGGCGCGAAGGGGAAGGTCTACGGCGTCCTCGAGTTTTTCGCCAACAAGGAGCTGTTCGACGGAAAGCTGTACCAGAGGACCGAGACCCTGAAGGAACGTATCGCGAAGAACAGCCTGACCAACGTCGAACTGGTCGACCACCTCGCCCAGCTCAAACCCAACAGCGTCGAGGCGATGATCGCGGTGCGCAACTATCACGATGTCGAGTGGGTCTTCCCGGGTCTGACGCGCAAGGAATGCGTCGCCGGCATGTTCAATGCCCTGAAGCCGGGCGGTGTCGTCGCCATCGAGGAGGTCGCGACCGACAAGCCGGGGTGGGACAAGGATGCCCATCGCCTCAACGAGAGGGTCGTGATCGACGATTTCACCACCGGTGGCTTCGAGCTCGCGGAGCGATCGAACCTGCTCGCCAATCCGCAGGACGATCACAGCACCAGCGGGTTCAAGGAGGGCCGCCAGAACATGGATCAATACCTCCTCAAATTCCGCAAGCCGAGCGGGCACAGTTGAGAGCCAGGCGCGAAACTGGTATCCTCGGCGCGGTCGGTGGACATGACGCCCAACGGATGATGATCTCCGGCACCCTCGCCACGAGGGCCATCGAAGCCGAGCAGATCCGGACGGTTCGCAAATCGGATCTGAAGCTCGGCGACTGCCTCGTCATCGAGACGCGCAACTCGTCCTATCGTCTCGTCTGTCTGGGCGGGGGTTTGTTCCGCGTCACCGGCGGCTGGTTCAACCGCAAGGGTCTGGCTCCCGCCACCACGACGATCAACGGCTGCACCTGGGGCGGCAGCGCCATTCACGCGGAGCTGGCCGCCGGTTGCGGACTCTTCCTCGAGTTCGGGAACCGGGTCCTCACCACCCGCATCCAGGGCTTCCATCTGATCCCTGCCAGCGAGTCAGGCACGGTCCACTGACCCGCGCATGATTCTCGAGCGTGTGAGCCACCCGCGCTGGCTTTCGAACACCTGGCTGATGGCGGGGAGCGATGGCGGCACAGGGATCCTGGTCGATGCCGGCGGCCCGGCGGAGTCGGTTCTCGATCTGGTCCGCCGGCGCCGCGTCCGCGTGACGCACATCCTGAACACCCATCATCACCACGACCATACGTGTGAGAACGCCGTGCTCCGGCGCGCGACCGGCGCGCGTCTCCTGGCGCACCGTCTCGAGGCGCCGCTGATCGAGGGGCTCGACGCAGCGCTCGAGGACGGAGAGCGGATCGACGCCGGCGACCTGGACATCCGCGTCCTGCACATTCCTGGACACACGGCGGGGCAGTCGGCGTTCCTGGTGTCCTCGACCCACGACGCCGGTGGGCCGCCGGTCTGTTTCACAGGTGACACGCTGTTCCGCGGCTCGGTCGGCAGCACGACGGCGCCGGGTCACACTCACTTCGCCGATCTCCGCCGCTCGCTCGTCGATCGCCTGCTGGCGCTACCCGACGCGACGCTCGTGGCGCCGGGGCACGCCGACACCACGACCATCGGCGACGAACGCGCGCGCAACCCGTTCCTGCGCGTCCTGCTCGGCGTGGACCCGGAGGGGCGGGAGACGGCGCGTTACGACGGCCGCGAGGTGCGTCTCGTCGTCTGGGCGCGCGATTACGACGGCGGCCACAAGGCGTGGGTGCGCAGCCCGGAGACCGGTGACGACACGGTTCCCGGCTCCCGAGTCGAGCGCCCCGGCCGCGCGTCGTGAGAGGTCGGGGCCGATGACGACCGACGCCCCCGACTCCGCCTACCCGCCGCTCCGCACGCCGCTCGTGCAGGTCGAGGGAGTCTGGGTGAAGCTGGAGCACCAGAACCCGAGTGGCAGCGTCAAGGATCGCGCCGCGCGTCACGTGCTGGCCGAGGGGCTGCGCTCCGGCCGGTTGCGTCAGGGGGACGAGGTGATCGAGCCGACCTCCGGGAACGCCGGCATCGCGCTGGCGTACTGGTCCGCGCGTCTCGGTCTCCAGGCGGTCGTCTTCATGCCCGAGAACATGACGGAGGAGCGCAAGGCGATCATCCGTTCCCACGGCGGGCGTCTCGTCCTGACTGCCGAGAAGGATGGCGTCGTCGGCTCGATCCACAAGGCGCGCGAGTACGCCTCGCAGGGGCCGCGCCGCGTGCTGTTCGATCAGTTCGAGGACGAGGCCGGCGTGGAAGGGCAGGCCGTCATGGGAGAGGAGGCCTGGCAGCAGTCACGCGCCGCGGGTCTGGACGGCTTCGATGTCGTGGTCGCCGGGATCGGCACGGGGGGCACTCTGTGCGGCGCCGGCGGCCTGTTGAAGCGCAAGCGCCCCGCCACCCGCCTGATCGCGGTCGAGCCGGACGCCAGCCCTTACGTGTGCACCATCCTGTTCCCCTCGTGCGCCCATCCGCCCTCGGGGCCGCCGCTCATCTCGGGGCCCGCGGCCGTCTGCCACCTCCAGGAGGGCATCGGCGACGGTCTGGTTCCGGGGATCGTCGCGCGGCACCGCGACCTCATCGACGACGCCGTCCTGGTCGGCGACGCCGAGGCGCTCGAGGCGACACGGCACCTGAATCGCTCGGGCTTCGAGGTTGGTCCCTCGAGCGGCACGAACTTCGTCGTCTCCCGCAAGCTGGCGCAGGAGGGGCTGCGCGTCCTCACCTTCTTCTGCGATCGTCTCGACCGCTACCGCAGCCTGCCGGAATTCCGCGACCTGTAACCGGGCGTTTCCGCTCGCCGCGCGTCGTCGCGCGGTTCGATGTCCGCGCACGATGCCGAAATGTCTCGACGGTGGGAGACGGACGCCCGCCAGAACGGCGCACCGCCCCGAACTACATTTCGCGGCCCGACGAAACGCATTGACGGACAAGAGGTTACGGTGGGGGGCCCGGGGCCGGAGGATTGGCCCGAAAATCGCTATGCACCGCACCTGTTCCTGGAGGTGCGCAAATGACGACCGCGACTCGATCCGTATTCGCCAGCACGCCTTGGATCCGTATCATCTTGATCGCGACGGCCGCGCTGGCCGTCGGCGTGTTCGCTTTTCCGGCGCCGGCCCTCGCGGACGGCGGCCACGGTCATGGCAACGGACATGGCCACGGCAATGGGCACGGGGACAACGGGCACTCGAACGGGCCGACGCACGGTTACGCGGGGTACCCGACGGTCCCGCGGTCGATCGTCGTCGGGCAGCGTGGCTATTACCAGCCGTACTACAACGGTCGCATCTACTACGCGCCACACCACCACTACCACGCCGCCTACCGGTTCCCGGTCTACGTCGGCGGGTCGGTGGTGTATCAGCCCTACTACTACTGCGGCGACTCGCTCTTCGTCAGCGGCGGCGTGGCTCTGCCGCACGTGGCGTTCGGGATCAACTTTGGCTCGCCCGGCGGCGTCTCGATCGGCGGCTTCTACTCGAGCCCGGGATATGTGGCGCCGGCCCCCTATCCCTACGTGGCGTACCCCGCTCCCGCGCCCTACTACGGGGGAGATGTCTACTACCGGGGCAGGAACTGCGACCATGGCGGTGGTGAATACGACGGCTATTGATCGGGCCTCGTGAGGGCCCGTTGAACCACCCCGGCGGCTGCGGCCGCCGGGGTTTTTTTTGTCTCCGGCGGGCCCGTCCGGGATGCCGGCGTCCGGCACGAAGGGGCGCGCACCCGGTGTTGACACGTGACCCGATTGCGGATTGACTCATCCCCGCCCGGCGGCGCATGCCCCCCGGGCGGAGGATGAGGAGCGCCATGCGCAGAATCCGGATGGGACTCGTCCCGCCCGCGATCGTGTCCTGCAGCAGCATCGACCCGGCGACGATACCGCGCGATCGCGTCGAAGACGTGCGGGTGTTGCGCGACGCCCGGAGGCGACGGCTCCTCCTCTCGGCTGGCGGCCGATAGCTTGCCCGGCGCCCGCCGCGCCGCCCGCGGGACGATCGCGTTTTTCGCGCTGGCCTTTCCCGTCCTCGCCGCGCGTCCGTGCCGGGCCGATCAACCGCTCACCTTGAGCGAGCAGCAGGAGTTCAACTACGCCTTCGCCACCCAGGTCGGCTCCGGGATCTACACCATCTCGGGGCGCACGCTCCAGGTCTACCGGCTGCCGATCTCCTGGACCTTGCGTCGGACAGAGGACGAGAGAGCGGGCTGGCGGCTGACCGTACCGATGACCTTCGGCTTCTACGACTTCGACCAGCAGGACGTCCTCAACAGCAACGTGAGTGAGAACGTGGCGACCTTCGGCCTGGTCCCGGGCGTGGAGTTTCTGGTTCCTGTCCGCGAGCACTGGCTTCTCAAGCCGTTCGCCGAGGCCGGATACGTCTGGGACAGGGGCGGCGACGCCGACGCGGCGATCTATTCCGCCGGGCTCCGGAGCCGCCTCGACTTCAAAGGGGGCGGGTTCGACATGGTCCTCGGGAACGGCCTGACCTACGCCCTGGTCGATCCTTCCGGCTCCGCCGGCCGTGACGCGATGGTCGCTCTGGAAACGGCCTACAGCGCGGCGCACCTGTTCGGGCCCCGGGGAGGGGGACAGGCGGACTACGAGCCGTACATCCTCGCGCGCGTCTACTTCGGCGGCGAGGATCACCCGCTCCCGAGCGGAGAGTCGAACACGCTGGTGCAATACGAAGCCGGCGTGACGTTCGGCAGCCGGGGGCCGATGAAGCTCTGGAAGATCCCCATGCCGCGCGTCGGCGTCGGGTACGTCTTCGGCCACGACCTCTCGGTCGTGCGAATCGTTTTCGGCGCTCCCGCCCGCAGTCTGCAACCCTGAAACCGGCCGCGCCCGTGGGTCGTTCTACCAGGACCTCGAGCGGCGGGACTGAAGGGCGCCCGCCCCGCTTTCAGGGCGCCGGCCGGAATTCCCGCAACGACTTCAGCCGCGGGGCGCGGCTCTTCGGGCTGTCGAGGCTGAACGAGCGGGCGTCGCCGAGCTGGTCGCGCACGAATCCCTCGGTCTCGCGGATTGCAGCCTCGAGCGACTTGTCGGCCGGACCGAACGTCGCCCGGATGATCGCTCCCGCCTCGGGGTCGAACTCCCAGAGACCGACCAGCCGGCCGCGATCGAGGATGGCGTGGCTCGGTAGATCGGACAGACCGCCCACCGGCACCGCGATCTTGTCGGCGACTACCTTGCGGCCCGCGTCCTTCGCATCGAGCAGGCTCGCGACGTCGCGACGGGCGGCCGCGATCGCGTCGAGCGACGACACCAGGGCGTATTGCGGCTTGGACGGCGTCTTGAAGGCGCGGAACGGCGCGACGTCCTCGGGAAGGAGAAGACGGTCGCTGCCGGGCTCGGCGGGGACCAGCCCCAGCGGATCGATGGCCTCCTTCGTGGCCCGGACGCCCAGACCCGCGAACCAGGCGAACTCGCCGGGCTTCGCCGGCCCGACCCAGCGAAAGTACCGGCGCGCCATCTCGGTCATCGCGTCTCCGGTCGCGCGCGTGTCCTTCGCGAGCGGGTTCGGCTTGAAGAGAGAGTAGGCGTAGCGCTGCTGGTCGAGACGACCGTTGACCGGCACGCGCCGGATCGCGCCGCGCCGCTGCAGGCGGCCGAGGGCGAGCGGCAGCGTGGTCGTGAGGCCTTTTTTCCTGCCCGCCTCGCCCAGCGAGCGCGACGCTTTCCCGGTCGCGGCGCGAATCGCGTCGGGATCGAGGGCCGGCGCGTCTCCGAGCGCGCGGACGACGGCGGCGCAGAGGGTGTCGACCTCCTTCTCGGTCACCCCCAGCTTCGCCGCGACCCGCATCTCGCCGTCGCCGAATTCCTGACCGGCGCGCAGCGCGAGGGCGAAATCGGACGCCGGGACGACGTAGGTGCAGCCGCGCGCCGCCGGCAGCTCGTGGATCTGGAGCGCCTTCACGGCCGCGTCGGCCGCGGCGCGGCTGGTGCCGGCGCGCGCGAACAGCGTCACGTACGGGCCCACGCCGCCGACCGACCGGGCCCAGCCGGCGCGCTCCAGGACGGTCGCCGGATCCTCGCCGCGCAGCGAGCCGTCCAGCCCCTGCCGGTGCGCCCAGAAGGCGCGCAGCTTCGCCATGTCCATCAGTGCACCTCCCATTCAGCGCAGTCCGTCGACGTAGTAGAGCGTCGACAGGAAGCGGCGATAGGTGTAGGCGTAGGAGCGGGCGTCCTCGGTCATGAGCAGGAACGCGACGTCGATGAGTCCGGCCCGATCGGACGGCACCAGCGTCTTCCAGGGCGCGCGCCGGCCTGAGCCCAGGTCGATCCGGTCGACGCGCACGCCCAGTCCGTCGCGCAGATAGACGAACAGGGCGCCGCCGTCCTTCGACCAGGTGACGGGGATGTCGTCGGCCGTCGAGCCGGCGACCGGGTGTGGCGGGCCGCCTTCGATCGGGAAGACCGTCACTTCGTTCCCGGGACCCGCGACGGCAAGCCGCTTTCCGTCGCCGCTCAGGGCGCTGAGGAATCCCACGCCTTCGGGGGTGATCGGCGCCGGCCGGCCGCCCGCCGCGTCCATCACGTAGTAGCGCACGCGATGCCCGACCTCGTTGGCCGAGAAGACGATCCGCTTGTCGCCCGGCAGGAAGTTCGCCAGTCCCATGGTGAACCCCGGTAGCTTCAGCGTTCGCGATTCCCCCGCGCCGCGGGGGAGGATGTCGATCCGGTCGAGCTGCGAGAGCCAGGTGACGACGGCCCATTGCCCGTCCCAGGAGAGCCCGGTCCCCGAGCCGTTCCCCAGCCGCACGGGGGGCGATCCGTCGGTCTTCCTCAAGTAGACCGAATACTCCGGTCCGCCCCCCTGACCCTGCTCGGTGAACAGGAGCCACTCGCCGTCGGCCGAGAGCGCTCCCGGCCAGGACCAGTCGAGCCACCCCAGGTCGCGCTCGGCCGCTTCGCCGGGTCGCGTGCCGATCAGCCCCCGTCGCGCGTTGTTGCGCACGACCAGGACCTTTCCGGCCGCGGAGACGTCGGCGATCGCCATGTCGGCCGGCGCCCCGTCCACGGTTCTCAGGCGGCCCGTGAGATCGACCGCGTCGATGGCGCGCACCATCCCGATCGTGCCGGCGGTGAACCAGATCTCGTCGCCCGCCGCCGACCAGGCGACTCCGCCCGTCGCGGCGAAGTTCTCGGTCAGGAAACGGGCCTTGCCGTCGAGATCGACCGCGGCGACGCGTCCCCGGTTGTCCCCCTGGGACGGGTGATCGATGAAGGCGATCCACCGGCCGTCGCGCGAGAAGCGCGGCGAGGAGATCCACTGGTCGGTCTCGTAGAGGACCTTGCCGATCGGATACTCCAGACGATAGCGCCCGCCGACGGTGCGCACGATCGCCAGCCCCTGGCCGTCGGGAGTCCAGTCGGCGTCCTCGACGTCCTGTGCCACCTCGCGGGGCACGCCGCCCGACAGCGGCGCGCGCGCCAGCGTTCCGCTGCGCATCCACCCGGTCGTGAAATGACAGTCGAGCAGGAGCGCCAGCTCGCCCGAGGACGAGATGGCGAGGATCTCGGACGGCGGAAGATCGAGCGGGCGCGATTCGGGGCTGCCGGGCCGCGCGGTGAACAGCGCCGTCGGACGCCCGTCCCAGGCGGCGGCGTAGACCACCGTCTCGCCGTCCGGAGTGAAGCGCGCCGAGAAGATGCTTCCCTGGCGGAAAGTGAGCTGGTTGTAGGTGACCGGAGCGTCGGGCGCGCGGGTGTGTCGTCCGGCGTAGTAGGCCGCGGCCGCCGCGAGCGCGCCGATCGCCGCCACCACGAGCGCGGGGAAAAGCGCCGCGCGCGAGGCCATCGCGCCGCGCCGTCCGAGCCCGCCTCTCCCGCCGGCGCGCGCCCCGGCCTCGTCCGCCATCGCCGCTGCGCCGACGCCGGACGCCGTCGACAGCGCCTCGAGCTGGAATCCCAAATCGCGCGCCGACTGGAAGCGCTCGTCCGGGCTCTTCTCCAGGCAGTGCTGCACGATGCGCTCCAGACCGGGCGGCAGGTCGTGCTGGCTGCGGGAGATCTCCGGCGGGTCCTCCTTCAGGATGGCGCTCATCGTCTCGACGGAGGACGGCCCGGAGAAGGCCGGCCGCCCGGTGAGCATCTCGTACAGGATGCTGCCGAGCGTGAAGATGTCCGAGCGCTGGTCGGCCGACTGTCCGCGCACCTGCTCCGGCGACATGTAGCCGACCGTGCCGAGGATCACCCCGGCGGCGGTGCCGGTCTCGGTCGGCAATGCCGTGAGGCCGGCGCCTGCGTCGCCGCCACCCACGACGCGCACGCCGTGCGCGGCCCCCTCGGGATGCGTCCACCGGGCCAGGCCGAAATCGAGGATCTTGAGGCGCCCGTCGGTCGTGACGAACAGGTTCTCCGGCTTGAGGTCGCGGTGGACGATCCCCTTCTGGTGCGCCGCCGCCAGGCCGTGCGCGATCTGCCGCGCATAGTCGAGCACCTTGCGCACCGGCAGCGGCGAGCCGGCGAGCCGCGCGCGCAGCGTTTCCCCCTCCAGCAGCTCCTCGACGATGTATGGCGCGCCCTCGTGGGTCCCCGCGTCGTAGACCGCCAGGATATTCGGGTGGTTGAGCTGGCCGGTCGCGCGCACCTCCTGATCGAAGCGCCGCAGACGCTCCGGGTCGGCGACCGACGCGGCGGGGAGCACCTTCACCGCCACGTCGCGCTGGAGCCGCGCGTCGCGCGCGCGATAGACCTCACCCATGCCGCCCGCGCCGAGCGGGCCGAGGATCTCGTAGGGGCCGAGCCGCGTGCCGGGGGTCAACGCCATGATCGCGGGAGGATAGCGCGGCGCGCGGCCGGCGGTCCAGCCGACGGGAGCGGGAACCCTTCGCGCCTCCTGGTCATGCTCCATCTGGACCGCATGTTCCGGATCTTCGACACGGAGACCGAGGCCAAAGCCGCGTTCGGGCCGGCCTAGGAGCCTAGCCGCGGCGCGCGAGACGCAGCGTGAAACCGGCGAGGACGATCGCCGCGCCGACCAGCACGAACCAGAGCAGCAGTTTCTGCCGCTGGGCCGGACCGCCGAGGCGCGCGCGCACGGAGTATTCCTTGTTGGCCGCGATCGGATCGGCGGCGATCGGAGCCGCGCGCACCGCCAGCACGACGTCGCGCACGCGCTCCAGCTCGTAGCGCGGGGCCTCCGGCGCGCCCGACCCGAGCAGCAGCAGGTAATTCCCGGCCGGCGCGGTCAGGTAGATCTCCGGCAGGGTGACGCGCGCCTGCGTCGCGCGGATCGCCAGCGGCGCGTCGTCGCCGTCGTCGACCGTCAGCTTCAGGCTCTCGACCCGCGCGGGAGACAGGTCGATCAGGACCGGCCGGGCGTCGCCGATCGGCCGCGCCAGCCGGCCGCGGGCCAGCGTCTCGGACCCGCCGCCGGC